>Ga0129308_1001186_pt1 | contig 29338 bp, 27 predicted proteins | sample L827metagenome_FD_94440 | JGI IMG/M metagenome (GOLD analysis project Ga0129308, IMG submission 94440) | Ring-tailed lemur group fecal microbial communities from Wisconsin, USA - L827 metagenome | ecosystem: Host-associated > Mammals > Digestive system > Large intestine > Fecal | place: USA...
ACATTCTACAGAAGCATAAAAAGATTTTAAATCTATAGCCATATATATCCTGTTTCCTGCACTCATCATTCTCACCTCAACTGCCTTTAATTTAATTATTAACACATCATTAATAATTAAACTAATTCCAAAACGATTATAAAGTTTAAAAGTGCATAATTCAACGAACTACACACTCAAACATTAATTATTTGATTTTAACTGACATTTTATGTTGTTATTATTTTTTTAGATACAGTTCTATACTAAAGACATAATTTCAATACACTAATATATACTGGGAAAATAACTAAACAGGAACTGTATAATCAGGTAAAAATCAAAAAAGATGATGATAAAACATGTTCAATTTTCGGTATGCTTGAAAAATTAAAATTAAGCAAATCAGGTTATTATGATTACGTTAACAGAAAACCTTCCAATCAGAAAAAAGAAAACAGGAAATTAGCGAAAAAAATTAAATCAATTCATGAAGAATCGTATGATTTTTTCTAATCTTGATTGTTTAAATAAGAAATTTGAAAAATCTAAATTGGATAATAATGAGAAAATCGATTTAGGAAGTTCACACTATACTATTAAAGAATAATATGATGTATTAATTTATAAACTGTGAACCTAGAAAATGAAGTTAGAGAGATAAAATATTATTCTAAAAAATGATGATATTATAAACAAGTATCGAATTCTTGATTTTTTAGATAATATAAACACCGAAATATCTAGTTTGATTATCTCCCTTAAGGTTTCAAAATGATTTCATTTAGAAAATGCTAAATTATTACTTTAAATCATCAATAAGCATAGATAAAATATGTCTTTCAACCATCATTATATTTGACGCATACAATAATTAGGTATTTATTTGTTTTTCGAGCGATAGTTTTCCCAAGATATTGAATTGATGTTTTTTATTACATTATTAAATAATGGAGCATTTTTTTTATCATAAATAGCATAAAAATTTAGAGTTGCTACTGAATCTATTATAGGAATATAAACTTTATTTTCGCCATTTTTAAGAGATGGAATGGTAAGATTTGTTCTAAATACAGGAAGATTAGAAGATTTTACAAGTATATTATATGTATCTACATCATCCTGAAATAGGAAATTACTGGTAGGCATATTTTGTGTAGTGATATCGTACCAGTATCCTATTCTGCTTAATACTAAAAAATTATAGCCATCTATATCTTTAAAACTAACCGCTTTAAACTTTGATAATTCATGGGTTTTATCAACGCTTATATATAACTGTTCCTTACATATCTCTTTGCATTCACAATTAGGCAATTTCATTGGGTAATCTAAGATAATCATGGAGTATAGGTGATTTCTAAATGATTTAATTAAAACTTCATTGTCATTTATTATTTCGCCGATAGAATGATCTAATAAACTTTGAATACCCCATAGTGGTGCAGGTGCATTTGATCCAATTGTTATTCTAAAGTTTTGTTGGAATAAAGCGTTTGTAGATAGTTTTAAGAGTTCTATCTCACTTAAAATCTTTTTTGCATGAGCGATTACTTCTTCGCCGTACATATTTAAAACTAATCTGTTTTTTACACGATCAAATAACGCAAATCCAAATTCATCTTCTAGTTTTTTTATAGCTTTGGTGATGGACGGTTGTGAGACATGTAGTTGATTTGCTGTCTCTAATAATGTTTTATATTTTTCCAATGCAACCAGGTACTCTAACTGATATAATTCCATGATGCTCACCTCAATATATATATTATAACCTATAGTTATAATTATATGCAAATCATATATTATTTTTATTAACTAGTGAATAGTATAATAAAGATGAAAGGAAGGGATTGTTAATGATTTTATACTATACGTCAACAGGAAATAGCTTATATATTGCAAAACAATTAGGAGGTGAATTGATTTCAATTCCACAAGCACTAAAAGAAGATAATTTAATATTTGAAGATGATGTGATTGGAATTGTCTGTCCAGACTATTCTGCAGAATTACCAAGAACTGTTAGAAAATTTTTAGAGAAAGCTACACTCAAAGCAGATTATGTTTATGTTATCATTACTTATGGGAAGTTAGATAGTATTGTAGCTTATTGGACAAAAGAATTTGCACAAAAACATGGTATTCATTTGGATTATGTTAATACTGTTTTAATGGTTGATAACTGGTTACCTAGTTTTGATATGTTTGAAGAAATGGCTATTGATAAGGAAATACCAAAACAGTTGGAAAATATTAAGAAAGACATTAAAATTAGAAAAAAATTTGTGAAAGAATATACCATTGAGGGTAAAACAGCTTGGGAAAGTGTTTCAAAGAGAAATAGAGAATCACCTGAATGGACAGATGGAACAGCGTTACATTGTGATATAGATAAATGTAATGGCTGCGGTATTTGTACAAAAGTTTGTCCAGTAGGAAGAAATATAATAAAAGATGGTAAACGTTTTGAAGTGACAAACAAATGTGATTTCTGTTTAGGATGTATACACGCATGTCCAAGAAATGCATTTTATTTAACAATCAATGATAAAAACCCAAACGCGAGATATAGAAATCCGAACATTAATATAAAAGAAATTATGGATGCAAATAATCAGAGATAGAGAGAAAAAGTGGAAAAAGTTACCATCAGTTAGATTATAAGTATTTATGATTCTCAATCTTAGAACAGAAGAGCATCTGGAACAATTAAAAGAATCTCATTTCAAAAAGATATAATTATCAGATGTTATTTTAGATATAATTGTAAATAATTATATTGAAACTGTTACAGATACCTGTGTTGAAATTAAAAATGGCTTCAATGTCATATACAAGAATCAATTACTAAGAGTAATTAAAATAGCACTATTTATTAATGAAAGATGAAATAAAAATATTTATACAGTTATTATGTAGAAACTTATAAATTATAAATATTTCATTGCGTGGATTAGAATATGGACTTTAATACTTTTAGAGGGTATAGAAGAAAACAATGCAGTAATAATGAAGTACAAATATAGGAGGAAGTATAATGAAAACATTTAATTTAAATAATAATGAAAATATCCCGGTTATTGGATTTGGAGTTTTTATGATACCAAATAATGGTCCAACATATGAAGCAACTTTAGCTGCATTAAAAGCCGGTTATCGTCATATTGATACTGCAGCTGGCTATATGAATGAAAGTGATGTGGGTAAAGCTGTAAAAGATAGTGGTGTACCAAGAGAAGAAATATTTATTACTTCTAAGTTATGGCTACAAGATTATGGTTATGAAAATGCGAAGAAAGGAATTGACAATTCATTAAAAGCATTAGATACTGATTACATTGATTTGTATTTATTGCATCAACCATATGGAGACTATTTAGGTTCATGGAGGGCTTTAGAAGAAGCTGTAGAAGAAGGAAGGATAAAATCTATTGGTATTTCTAATGTTACAATTAATTTATGGAATAAATTTAAAGATGGAATGCATATGATGCCAGTTGTGAATCAAGTAGAGTTCAATCCTTTTACACAACAAAAAAAATTGATGGCAGAAATGTCCAAGTATAATATTCGTTTAGAAGCTTGGTATCCATTAGGGCATGGTAATAAAGATTTATTAGAAAATGAAACAATTGTTTCTTTAGCTAATAAATATAATAAAAATGCTGGACAGATTATTTTGAGATGGATTTATCAAGAAGGAGTAATTTCTTTGCCTAAATCAACAAATATAGAAAGAATGGAAGGAAATATAGATATTTTTGATTTCGAATTGAATAATCAAGAAATGCAATCTATAAGAGATTTGGATACTGGAAAACCAACACATAATCCGGAAGATTCTGCTAATGAAACAAGATTAATGGGATTAAAAATACACGATTAAAAGGAGAAATTAATAATGGATTATATTACATTAAACAATGGTGTTAAGATGCCTCAAGTAGGATTTGGTGTTTTTCAAATTAAGGATAAAGAAGAATGTGTAAGAGTTATTTTAGATGCAATTGATGCTGGATATCGTTTGATTGATACAGCGCAATCTTATGGTAATGAAGAAGCGGTCGGTGAAGCCATTAAAAAAACAGCAGTTCCACGTGAAGAACTATTTATTACAACAAAAGTATGGATTTCAAATTATGGCTCTGAAAATGCAAAGGCTTCTATAGAAGATTCGTTGAATAAGATGCAATTAGATTATTTAGACTTGGTATTGCTTCATCAACCATTTAAAGATTATTATGGGGCTTATCGAACATTAGTTGACTTATATAAAGAAGGAAAGATTAAAGCCATTGGTGTTTCTAATTTTTATCCAGATCGTTTAGTTGACCTATGTTTGGATATGGATGTTATTCCTGCTGTTAATCAAGTAGAAGTTAATCCATTTCATCAACAAAACTTAGCATTGGAATATAATCAAAAATATAGTGTACAATTAGAAGCCTGGGCACCGTTTGCTGAAGGAAAAAATGGTATTTTTGAAAATAAGATTTTGAGTGATATTGGTAAGAAGTATAATAAATCGATAGGTCAAGTTATTTTACGTTGGCTAGTACAGCGAGGAATAGTTCCTTTAGCCAAGACTGTAAGAAAGGAACGGATGGAAGAGAATATAAATATTTTTGATTTTGAATTAAGCCAAGAAGATATGAATATAATAGCTCAAATGAACAAGGATAAAAGTTCTTTTTTCTCACATTATGATCCAAAGACAGTAGAAATGATTTGTGGCTTAAAACGTTAATTTACTTAGTTTAGATAAATGATGGGTATTTGCACAGGTACTTTAAAGTATTTGTGCTATTATATATATATTTAACTAACATTTTATTATATTTTATCAATAAAAAAGCAGAGCAACGCTGGTGTTGCCCTGCATAGATGAGATCCAACGATTGGAGTATTCCCATATGCTCATAAACCAAAGATAAATGAGAAAGTTATTGGTTATATTCAAAGTGCTGATGAAAACGGCAGATCGTAATAAGAAGTATGACTTTGAACACCTGATAAATCAGTGTAAAAGGGATATGTTTGAATTTAGTTAAAATGAGCTGGTAAAAATGTATCTTGATGGGGATATTTTTTACAGTTACATATTAAGCAGATTTGACTCAAAAATTGGAATACCGTATTTTGAATGTCTGCTTAAAGAAGCGCTTAGAATATTCGAGCTGCAAAACAGATAAAAGGTACGTTTTCCTAGTATATGAAAGTTAAAACATTAAAGATATATTAAAATATATGCGATAATATTGAACGGTGATTATTGTGAGAGACAGAGAAATTATAGCAAGAAACTTAATAAATATTATAGACGTGAAAAACTGTCAGTATTTTAGTCAGTTTATGAATGATGATTTATATGACAAACTGTATGATTATCTTATAAAATTAAGTAGAGGAAATGACAAGGCGGCTGCTCATACAAAACTAATGATGGAAGAGTGCAGACCGATTATTGAAAAAATCGAAAAAGACGAACAGATTTCTAATGATGAATTCAATTCTTTTATGGAAAAATTCAGAGTGTTTAAAAGGAAATATCTTATGTAAAAATGCATTTCCAATATCATAAATACCGTACAGCTGTTATAAAAAATTGTTTTTTGGGGAATAAAAGAATGATTGAGATTTATGATCTAAACGATAAATTAATAACAAGAGTTAGTAATCAGGATCAGCTTGATGAGTTTATGGATGATAATGAATTTGAATATCCAGAAGTTATTATAAAAGAGAACGGTAAAAAGAGGAAATATACTTTTGAAGACAGTGAATTTGAGTCAGCTAAAAGAGAGCTGTTGAAAAAATCAAAATATTTTCATATGAGCAGGATATGTGCTTTAGCAAATGTAGATTATTATTCGTTTAACCTCTGGAAAAATAAAGGAATATTTGTTTTAACTTCTGAAGAAATAGATGCTTTATATGATGCAATAAGTTATGTATGTAAATGATGTAATACTGCAGATAAGTAAGGGATAAGATGATTAATAGAGCAGTCCTGGTAGGCTGAATGACTAGAAATCCAGAACTTAGAAGAACATCACAAGGTGATGCGGTTACTTCGTTTACTTTAGCGGTAAATCGCAGGTTTATAGGCAGAGGCGGTCAATAACAAGTAGATTTTATTAATTGTGTTGTATAGCGTAAGCCTGCTGAAAATGTTGAAAGATACTGTTCTAAGGAAAGTTTAGTTGGTGCTGAAAGAAGAATACATACACGCAGTTACGAAAATTCTCAAGGTCAAAAGAAATACATTGTAGAAGTTATTTGCGACAGAGTTCAATTTATGGAAACTGGAGCAGTAAATAGGATTGTTTTGAACATATTAATATATTTCGGCTGAAGCAGTCGTATGTGGTGAATAATATTTTAAAAATACTCTCTTTTCGAAAAAATTGTGAATAAAAGGATATATTAAAATTAGTATAGTTAAAATTATGCAAAGAGACATGGAATGAAAATGTCTCTTTTATTTTATTAATAAAATAATAACTATTAAGAGGAGAGTGGCGTATGAAATCTTTGTGTTACGTTTACGTATATGGGTAAAAAATCATATTAAATTATATAATGAAAAAGAATAAGAGCAATCCATCTTTTGTATACTTTTATATGAAAAATTGCTTAAATATTTCTTGTTTTTATTCGTATTTATTAAATCGGTCCCGATACTGCTTTGGAGAAAGATTGGCATATTTTTTAAATACTTTTGTAAAATGACTTTGATCTGTGAAATTGAGTATGATAGAAATCTCTAGTATTGATAATTTAGTACTCCTTAATAAAAATTGACTTTCTTCAATTTTCTTTCTATTTATATATGTTACTAATGCCTCACCTGTTATTTTTTTGAACTGCACAGAAATATATTTAGGATTCATATTTATTTCTTTAGCAATATCATCTAGCTTAATATTTTTATGTAAGTTTTGGTTAATGTATTCGATGCAGTTTCTTGTCCAGAAAGGATAAGTTGACTTTGTATTCTTTTTTACTAAGGAACAAAAGTCTATAATACTACGCATAAACACTTCATTTAAGCGACTTAGTGAATTAGCTGAGTCTACTTTTCTTATATAAATATCACTTGTTCCATAAGCATCTTCCAAAGAAATATTGATTTTAATAACTTCTCGCGTCATTAAGGTAATGGCTGCAGTTACTTTGTATTTTAAAGATTGTAATTGATCGTTAGAAAGTAGTTCAGAATTATTTTGAAGTAATTTTACCCCAAAATTTCGTGCAGATATACTATCACCAGTTCGAATATATTTTAAAAATTGTTGTTCTTCGAGATAAGTATATATCTTGTTATTATAATCTTTTTTGGTAATAATGATTTCTCTAATATCATTTTCTGATTCACTCTGTTTATTCTCATGCAAGATTTTTCTGATATCTTCAATTGTAAGAGACTCATTTGTTAAAAGATTATAGACTATTTGAATATAAGAAAATGATTGATTATCAAAGTTTATACATCTTTTATAAACATCTTCTATCATAAAATTATTTTTTAAAAAGTTGAAAAAGACAATCTCTTTTATTGATTTATAGTGGTATATGGATTTTAGTAGCATTGGGCCAAAACAAATTGTATGATTTTTGTATTGTATAAAAAATAAAATATCACTTTTAGTGGATAGTATACCGATTTTTTTCCACCTAATGATAGAAGAATTCAAAAGATGTCTAAAACAATCTTTTGGAAAAGAAAAAAAATTCTGTGGCTGGGCAATAATAATTTTATTAATGTCTAATATAAATATGGGAATATTTGTAATTTCATAAAAACTATCAATATTTTGAATAAATGTTTGAATCATAATATTTTAGCACCTCTTTGCCATATTATCATCTTTAAGTAAAATTAACAATAATATTTACCAAATAACAATAAAAAATACCATTATGTATATATTATAATCTTATAATAATGCTGTAATCAATTTGAAAGGGGAAAAGAAAAATGTTTGAAAAATTAGAAAAAGGGTTACAAAAAGTTGTTAATCCAGTTGCTCAAAAATTAAGTAATAATCAGTCTTTAAAGGCTGTCTCAGCTGGATTTGTTAAATTAATGCCTATTACTTTAGGATTAGTTATTTTCTCTATTATTGGTAACTTACCAATTACTGCTTTTACTGACTGGTTAGCAAAAATAGGAGTTAAAGATTCTATTGATGCTGCATTAGCGGCCAGTACAAGTATTATTTCTATTTATGTTGTATTTGCTATTGCATATATTTTTGCAACTAATAGAAAACAAAGTGGGATCACTTGCGGATTTATATCCCTTGCAGGATTTATTTTACTTATGCCGCAAAGCGTTACTATAGGCAAAGAAACAGTTGCAGCTTTACCAATGAGTTATTTGGGTTCTTCTGGGATTGTATTAGCTTTAATTATTTCATTATGTGTAGGGCATTTATATTGTTTTTTATGTGAAAAGAATATTACATTTAAAATGCCTAGCTCAGTTCCACCTATGGTTACTGAGTCGCTTGAACCTATTTTTGTATCAATGATTATTTTTGCTTTATTGTTTGCTGTACGTGTAGGTTTTTCGTTTACTTCATTTAAAAATGCTCCTGATTTTGTGTCTCAGATTGTTGCAGGACCATTATTAGCTATTGGAACATCTATTCCAGCCTTGATTTTTATTCTATTCTTAAGCAATGTATTCTGGTGGTTTGGAATTCATCCTCAAACAATCCAAGGACCAGTGAGTAGTGTTTTGTATATGATGATGCTAGATAATATTGATAAGTTTGGAAATGGTCAGGAAATGTTATATGTTTTACCATTACTTGTTTATATGATTGCTGGTGTTGGTGGAAATGGTAATACATTTGGATTATTAATTTCAATGATTACTGCTAAATCAAAACGTTATAAGCAAATGTTTAAATTAGCATTAGTCCCTCATATTTTTAATATTAATGAACCACTTATTTTTGGTATGCCAATCATCTTAAATCCATTTTTCTTTATACCAATGACTGTTAACTGCATTATTTCAGGTGTTATTGCATGGGTTTATTTATCAGTTGTACCACTTACATATAACCCTATGATGGAATTATTACCTTGGACAACACCAGTAATCATTAAGTATTTCCTATCAGGGGGAATTGTTTTATTTATATTAGTTGCTCTTTTAATTGCTGTTAATACAGTTATTTATTATCCATTCTTCAAAATGGCAGATAAAGCTGCTTTAGCAGAAGAATTGGAGGGTGAATAACATGAGTTTTCCTAAACATTTTTTATGGGGTGCAGCTACAAGCGCTTTTCAGTATGAAGGTGCAAATTTGGAAGATGGAAAAGGATGGACAGTTGCTGATGAAAGATGTCAAGTAAAGAGTCAAATACAAGCTGACAGTTCAGTTGCTAGTGATGGTTATCATCATTTAGAAGAAGATGTCAAGTTAATGAAAGATTTAGGATTAACATCATATCGTTTTTCCATTAGCTGGGCAAGGATATTTCCTAAAGGTGATGGTGAAATTAATAATGCTGGTGTCATTTATTATCAAAAATTGATTAATTTATTGAATGAAAATCATATTGAGCCAGTTGTAACATTATTACATTTTGATATACCCTGGGCTTTGGTTGAAAAATATGAAGGCTTTGTATCACGAAAATGTATTGACGCATTTGAAAAATACTGTCGTACATGCTTTGACTTATTTGGTGATAAAGTTAAATACTGGTTAACAATCAATGAACAAAATGTTATGGCACTTATGAGCGATATGCTTGGTTTGAAAATAGATGATACAAAATTAAGTCTGAAATTATCACAATGTAATTATCATATGTACTTAGCAAGTGCAAAGGCAGTTATTGCATGTCATGAAATGTGTCCACATGCTTTAATTGGTCCATGTGTTTCATATCCTACTTTCTATGCGGAAACCTGTCATCCTGATGATGTTGCATTAGCATATGATACGCAAGATATGATGGCTTTTGCACCAATGGAAACCTATGTTAATGGAATAATTGATCCGATAGTTATGAATAAATGGATAGAAGACAAAACTGTACCAGAAATTTTAGAGAATGATGAAAAAATCTTAAAAGAGGGAGTTGCTGATTATTTAGGAGTTAATTGGTATTGTACACAGACTGTTGGTGTTTCTTCAAAAAATGGTGGTTTTAATATTGGATTAGATGTCGATATAAAGAAGAATCCGTTTTTAGAATATGGAAAATGGAATTGGAGCTATGATCCTACGGCGTTAAAAATGGCTTTGAAAGAATGCTATGCCCGTTTTAGGAAACCAATCATGATTTGTGAAAATGGATGGAGTGAAATTGAAGAAGTCAGTGATGGAAAGATTCATGATTTAAAACGTATCGAATATTTGCATGATCATATTGAACAAATGGAGAAAGCTATTAATGAAGGTGTTGATTTGATAGGTTATCAACATTGGAGTTTTGTGGATATATTATCTTCATCACAAGGGTTTGAAAAAAGATATGGATTAATATTCGTTGATCGTGATAATTTCAATATTAAAGAATGCCAAAGAATAAAAAAAGATAGTTTTTATTATTATCAGACTATTATAAAAAATAATGGTTTAGGTGAAGAAAATGGAAAAAGATAAATTATTAGAATTATTTCACTCATTGAGCTTAGAAGAAAAAATAGGGCAACTTGTTCAATTAAGTCCAGATTTTTTCAGTAAAAATGTGGCAGTAAAAACTGGACCGATAAGTTCTATAGGTATTGATGAAAATAAAATTTCTAATGTCGGTTCTATATTAAATGCAACGAATGTAGAAGAAATCAAAGAGATACAGAGTGAATACTTAAGAAAAAGTGAACATAAGATTCCACTATTATTTATGGCAGATATTATTAATGGTTACAAAACAGTATTTCCAATTCCCTTAGCATTAGGATGTTCTTTTGATTTTCAACTAGTCAAAGAAACAGCACAGATTGCAGCTAAAGAAGCAGCAGTAAGTGGTATCCATGTAACTTTTTCTCCCATGGTGGATATGGTTCATGATGCAAGATGGGGACGTGTTATGGAAACATACAGCGAAGATAACTATTTAAATAGTAATTATGCTTCAGTGATGGTAGATGGGTATCAAGGTAAAAATGATCCTCATAATAACATTGCTTCTTGTGTTAAACATTTTGCGGGATATGGAGGAGCTTTAGCTGGAAAAGATTATAATACTGTAGAATTGAGTGAACGAACATTAAGAGAAGATTATTTACCTGCATATCAATCAGCAATAAAAGCTGGCTGTAAAATGGTTATGACTTCATTTAATACGATTGATCGTATTCCTGTAACAGCTAATAAGCGGCTGTTACGAGATGTTTTAAGAGATGAATGGGGATTTGAGGGTATAACTATTTCAGATCATTCAGCAATTAAAGAATTGATCAATCATAGTGTTGCAAAAGACGAAAGAGAAGCTGCTAAAAAAGCAATGAAAGCAGGTTGTGATATAGATATGATGACAGCATGTTATGCTAATCATTTATCCCAACTTGTTGATGAAGGTGAATTAGATATTAGATATATCGATGAAGCTGCTTTAAGAGTTTTAGAATTAAAAAATGATTTAGGGTTATTTGAAAATCCGTATCGTGGTGCTGATGAAGATGATGTACAGAAGTTCATATTAGCACCAGATTTTCGAAAGAAAGCGCGTGAGGCTGTGAGTAAATCTTGTGTTTTATTAAAGAATGATAATAATATTTTACCATTAAAGAGAAATACAAAAATAGCTCTTATTGGACCATATAGTGATAGTAAAGAACTTTGTGGAATGTGGTCATTTACGGTTGATTCAAATGAAGTTGTTACACTTAAAGAGGGGATTCAACGCTACAGTAATAATATAAAATCTTGTGTAGGAAGCCAGATACTTGATAATTATGATATTGTAGACGAATTAAATCAATTATTCGGAAAAGAGAGAATAGATAGTTCTTTGATTGATGATTCTGTAGAATTAGAAAAAGCTATTCAATATGCAAATGAAGCTGATATTGTCATAATGGCTATTGGTGAACATCCTTATCAGAGTGGAGAAGCTGCTTCAAGAGTCGATCTCTCTTTACCAGAAGTACAAATGAATTTATTAAGAGAAATGGCAAAATTTGATAAATCGATTATTACACTTGTTTTTAGTGGAAGACCTCTAATATTAAATGAAATAGGAAAACATAGTGATGCCATTATACAATGCTGGTTTCCAGGTGTAGAAGGAGGCAATGGAATTGCAGATCTTCTTTTTGGCAAAGTTAATCCATCAGGAAGACTTTCTATATCTTTTCCATATCATGTAGGACAATGTCCAATTTCTTATAATCATCTACCTACTGGAAGACCATTGATTAATAAAGATGAAACAAATAGGTTTATTTCTAAATATATTGATACCCCAAATGGGCCTTTATATTGTTTTGGATATGGTTTATCATATAGTGATTTTAGATATTCATCTATATCTTTAAATTCACATACAATGAAGAAAAATGATATTATTGAAGCTTCCGTCACAATTGAAAATATTTCTAATTGTGATGGAGTTGAAACAGTACAACTATATCTAAGAGATTTGGTGGGTTCAGTTTCCAGACCAGTAAAAGAATTGAAAAGTATTCAAAAAATATTTTTGAAAGCTAATGAAAAGACAACAGTAAAATTTATTGTTACTAATGATATGTTGAAATTTTATGGATATGATATGAGGTATGATAGTGAAGCAGGAGAATTTGAGATATTTATAGGTCATGATAGTTCTACTGAAAATAAAGAAATGTTTAAACTTATAAAATAAGTGATTTGCGAATATAATGTTGTAATAAAAAGCTAGAGAATTAGGTGGAAGATTAACAATATTTTGGTTAGTAAAGGTATTATTTCGTATCAAAATATTAGAAAGAGAATATGAAAAAAAGGATAAAATTATAAAAAAGAGGCAATTTGCCTCTTTTTTTGTGAGAAATATACAAAAAAAATTGTGCCTTTTTTGTAAAACAGATATGCTATGCTTTTTATATAGTTATTATAAATATATATATATAAATTAAATTATAAAATTACAAAAAGGAGACGTGTTCATGATTTCAAAAAAGAAAGCAAATTATACAATGACAAAAGGATTTAGTATTTTATCCAAAGCGCTAATTATATATATACTGTTTTACTTTATAATTGGAGCAGTTTTAATTAGTGTTGTACCAGATGATTTATCAGTATATCTTCGATTGACAGTCACATGTATAACTTTTATAGGAATGATTTTTATTTCAAAAGATTATTTTAAAAATAAGTTTGTGAATGATTCTATGGATGTTATGGATAACAGTTTAAAACTAGCAATTATTTCATTTGCTCTTGTAATGGTTAATAGTTTTCTAACTTATATTAATGAATCAATGATAACTGCATCAACATACAATAATGATTTAATTAAAAATATATATACAGACAGCCCTGTTATCCTAGGTATTATAAGTATTGCATTTTTGCCATTTATTGAAGAAATATTTTTTAAATACGTGCTTTTTAAAAATACTGATTGTTTAAAAAAATACTGGATTATTAAGACTTTGATCATAGGGTTGCTATTTGCTTCTGTACATTGTGCAAGCGAAGTTATTAAGCTTGATATAACAGCATTTATCTGTATGTTTAATTATTTCATTTTCTATGTTGTTACTAATATTATTTATCATAAAAAAGAAAATCTGATGATGGTAGTAATAATACACATGCTGATAAATATATGCGCTATTGTTTTAATGTAAAGTAAAAGAGTTGAATAATATTCAAAAAATGTTCACTTTTTTGAAAAAAAATTGTGCCTTTTTGAAACAAAGATTATGCTAAAATTAGTATAGTTAAAATTATGCAAAGAGGCAGAATGCCTCTTTTTTGTCTTTAATTTTAAGAAATTATTAAGGAAAGCAGGTGGAATCAATGGGTTTAGAAGAATCTTCATCCAAGATCAGTATATCAAAATCTGACAATGAAATAGAAAATAACGACAATGTATATAAAGAATATGATATAATTTATAAAAATGAAAATAATTACGAAATGGAAATGTAAAAAGAGGCAAAATGCCTCTTTTTTCTTAAAACTAAGGAGTTGTAAAAATGATACAAAAAAGAGCTAAAAAAGGATTTTTTGCAGTTGAAGATGATAATTTTTGCTTTGAAGGTTATTCTTTAAAAAATTTCACTTTCAAAGGATATGTAATACCCTACTTTACAAAAAATGTAGTAGAACAAATGCATGAAGTATTTGATGAATTAGAATTTAAATACAATGAAATTAATGATACTTTTTCTGTTACATGGATAGATGATGAATATGTCGACACTACAGAATATAGTGCAACAGATATTGTATTAGATGATAATACCAAAATCCACGTTTATGGAATTGGCGCAGGAGACTGGCCTTGGGATAGGTATGAAAATAGCAATAATCATGAATTTTGTATTACTTCTCTAGGAAGTAATAAGCATAATACAGAGACTATAATTAAACATGAAAATTATTTTGTTTCTAATTTTTTTAAAAGTCATTTTGCTGATAATTATCAAATAGCAGATAAAGTTTATTACATCAATAATAATATCATTGCAGGGAAAAAGAAAGATATTGCCCAAATTATTTATAGAAATAATTTAGATTTAAAACGAATTCTATCTAATTTTAATGATAATGATATTATTAGTTTTGAAATCGTTGATAAAGATACTGCTTATCTAGATACAATTAAAGAATGTATGCATGGATTGAATCTATTAGATGAATTCAAAGTATTTAGTAAATTGCTTTTATTGGATATTTACGCATATGCCCTTCCATTTGATTTAATGATGGAGTGTTTAGGTCAACTGCCCTTGCCCACTTTAAAACATATATCAACAATAACCAAAGATATTTCAATTATTCAAAATTCAAAAACAAATGAAATATCAATTTTTATAGAAAACGATGATTATTCAAAAAATATTTTATTTTATGGAACTATTGATGAACTGAAAAATGATTTTAAAATACTGCATAATAATATTTTTGCTGAACAAGCTATTTCAAATGAAGATTTGCATTTGGATAAAGATATTGATGATGATAGAGAAATATAAAAGGAGTTGAATTTTTATGGATTATACCAGTGCGGTTGAATTTCTAAGAGATTTAAAAAATAATACTTATCATTTTAATATTAGACAAAGAATGAAGATGTTATTAGTTGTTATAGGAGAACATCCTGATTCTATGTCACTGATCCAAAATATGGGAATTATAGATCCTGACAGAATAAAAGTTTTATGTCAAAAAGGTGCTAATGGATATGTACTTGCACAAGCTCTAATGGATTCAATAGAAATTTCTACACCAAATAGTGATGAACTTTCCTTAAAGGCTTTTGGATATATAAAACCGATTACACCTGCTGAACTAGATAATTATATTGACGAGGTAATAGAACGTTTAGAAAACCAGAAACAATATTTAAAGAATGAGACTGAGGTTGAAAGAATTAATCAGGAAATTGCTTTAGATGAATTAGAACAGTTTTTATAATTCACAATAAACTAAAATACTTAATTAATTATTTCTAACATGTTATTTTGGCTATATTTACATCAAATATATGGCAAGTTCATCGTTTTGGAGAAGGAAATACTCGAAGGCTTTATTTATTCAAAAGTACATTCAGTTCCTGGTTTTGGAAAATCTGAAAACAAAGAAAAATTTTTGATGACAATGAAAATGAAATCAATCTATAAATTATTAAAGTATTATTTGTATTTTGAAAAGAGGCAAAGTGCCTCTTTTTTACTGGATAAAGAAAATAGAAAAGGAGAAGAAGAAATGAAGAAAGAAAATCATGAGATTATTTATGTTAAATTAAGAAATTCAAAGAACATTGAAACATGTATTTTAGAATGTTATGGGTATGAACATGCAAAAAAAACGATTGAAAATCAAATTGAAGTTATTAAAGATGATTGGCATGTTGTTATTGATAGTCCTATAGTAGAGCAAATTGTTAGTGAATTATATTATGAGAGTGATCAATATAAAACTGGCAAAGCAATGGATATTTTTAAAAATTACTGTGAAACAAAAATAAAGGAGTTTGAACCATATTTGTATACAGATGAATACGGTAATTCCAGAAAAGCTGAAGTGTTACTGGAGTATTCATATTTTAGAGGTTATAAAGATGGTTTGATTGTGGATGCACCAGAAATAATTGATAGTCAGGATGGAATTGCTTATACTGCAAAGAATAGTAATATGATTCCAATTGACTGTTCTATGATTACTTTTGTAGAACTTGTAAAACAAATGGATTTTAAATACATTTCGGATAAGTGCTATGAAAACATTTTAGAGTATTGGGATGAGATATTTATGACAGAAATTTTGGAGATTAATAATGATGAAATCCAAGATGAAAATGAAGTGGAATTATAGGAGAAAGAAGATGAAAAAAGTACAAATTTTTATATGCGATGAAGAGACAGAAGTAAGTGACGAAGATGTAATAGAAGAATTATTTTATCCACTAGATTTTGGAGATGAGTAATCATGAAAAGAGAGATGAGCAAGGCAAGGCAGGCGTTAGTTGATTCTTATATAGAATCACTGGAAAAAGAAATCATACCATGGAAGCAGGGGTGGTCTACAGTCAAAAACTATAATCCTGTTACCAAAACACAATACAGAGGAATAAATCGCCTTATTCTTTATAATGCTGTTGCAAAGAATAATTATAACGATCCACGATGGATGACGTTTTCACAAATTAAAGCAGCAAATTATAAATTAAATAATGCAAAGGGCAAGGGTGTTCCATTGGAAAAATGTTCTTTATATGATATGTAGACAAAAAAATACTTAAATATTAGCGATGTAGATAAAATTGTCAGAGAAGAAAATCTCAGTCGGCAGGAAAAGTATGAACGCTTTAAGTGGTCGGTTAAAGTATTTTATGTTTTTAATGCTTCACTAATTGAAGGAATAGAACCCTACACGATAGAAGAAAAAGACATTCATATTGATGTAAATGATTTGGCTTGCAGATTTATTGATAGATATTGCAAAAATGCTAATCTTAGTATTGTTGAAAATTTTTTATGTGAGTATCCTGTTTATAAACCAGTAAATGACATGATCTTAATTCCAGCTAAAGGTAGTTTTGATGATGAATACGAGTTTGTATCAGCGGTATTGCACGAGTGCTGTCATTCAACGATGAAAGAAAACCGATTAGGAAGAAGCTACCCTAATTTAAAAACAAATAATGAAAGATATGCATTTGAAGAATTATATGCTGAGATAGCTTCATCTTTTTTATGTGCTGATATTGGAATAGAAATAAAGCAGGAAAAGATAGATAATCATACTGCATATGTACAATTTTGGTATAAGCAGATTAAGAAAAATCCTGAAATTATATTTAGCGCTCTAAACGGTGCTGAGGAAATTTCAGAATATATAGAAGTAAAAGGTGAATTACAGGAACTGCTGATAGAATCAAAAAAAGAAATTTATACAGAATTTGATGAAGAAACCAATACATATGATTTGTGTGTTTAAAAAGAGGCAATATGCCTCTTTTTTTTGAATATGGTATAATGGAGGAAAGAATAGATGCCAAAAAAAAGTATGGGAGGAAGAAAAAATGGACAAATTGGTGAAAGAAAATGGGAACAAATCTCAATATTTGATGATTACCTCATGGGGGATGTCGAAGGACAGGATGATGAATATTTTGAAAGAAAAGAACCCGCAAATGTATTTAGAATTGATAATAAACAAGACAATCAACACAGAAATCGAGGACTTGATGAAAGCTTCAGAGATAGCTTATCAGCAGATCAAAAAATTAGTGGCAGTGGAGTATCCAGAGTCACTGGAACTTTCGTTCATTCAGAAGCTGTCATTGTCGAAAATGAAACAGGACATGGTTCAAAAGAAGATGATGGAATGGTTGATGAATCAGCCACTTATCAAGAATCGACCAACTTACATTTAAACAGAGATTTTAGATTAACTGTAGAACATGATGAACATTTATCTTTAAGGGAAAAACTGAATAACAATATAAATGCGATAAAAGTACTTAGAAATTTACAGTCTAGCAGTAATTTAAGTATTTTACCTGAACAGCAGGAAGTTCTTTCTAAATATTCAGGCTGGGGTGGATTGCCACATGTTTTCAATGAAGATGATATAAAATATGCTGCCGAAAGAAATATTTTAAAACAGATGTTAACAATTAAAGAATATCAAAATGCACGTGCTTCAACATTATCGAGTTTTTATACACCTTTAGTAATTGTTGAAAAGATATATGAAATATTAGACCAGTTGGGATTTAAGAAAGGTAATATATTGGAGCCGAGTCTTGGTACAGGAAATTTTATTGAAATGATGCCTTATGATATGCTTAATGAATCTTCTATTCATGGCGTTGAACTTGATACTATAACGGGCGGTATTGCACAAATGCTTTATCCGTCTGCAAAAGTTGAAATATCGGGTTTTGAGGAGGCAAATGTACCTGATAATTTTTATGATCTGGCTATTTCAAATGTACCTTTTGGAAATTATCAGGTACACGACATAAATTTAAACAGTTATGGATTTGCTATCCATAACTATTTTTTTGCCAAATCTTTATCTAAAGTAAGAGAAGGAGGGATTATCTGTTTTATAACATCGACAAATACGATGGACGGTTCATCCAGGATACTGGAGTACATTAATTTGAGAGCAGATTTTATTGGAGCGGTAAGACTGCCGACTAATATATTTAATATTAATGGTGCTAATACTACAACCACTACTGATGTTATTATTTTGCAAAAAAACAGTAATAAACAGCCTTATAATAAGATTGAAAACTGGATGCAGTCTGAATATTTTTCATCTGAACTAAAAATCAATAAATATTTTATTGATAATCCTGATATGATATTTGGTACACCAAAGGACGAAATAGGCAGATTTGGACAACATGTAATGAGAGTCAATTATGATGGAATTTCTCTTGATGAACATTTTGCTAGAGCAATGGCAGTCCTGCCTTCAAATATATATTATGAAGCTGTTCAGGAAACTGTAGCTGATACTATTGCGATTGATAATGAATCATTTAATCTGAAACTGAATACTTATTTTGTGAAAGATGATAATGTATATATTAGAGATGAAAATTACTGCATACTGGTACACGATAACGAGTTAAATAATCTTCGCAGAAAGGAACTTATTAAAATTGCAGAGCTTGCTGAAGAAACAGTTAGTATACAGTCATCTAACAAATTCAATGAGAAGGCATATCTTGCTTTAAGAAATTCATTAAATATAGCATATGACAGTTTTATAAAAAAGCATAATTATATCAATTCCAGAGCTATTAAGAATCTTTTAGAAAGAGATCCACGGCAGTATCTTATTTTAAATCTGGAATCTAAAGGCGTAGAGGCAAATACATATATAAAATCAGATATTTTTAAAATCAGAACTATCAATCCCGTTGTTGAAATAAAACATGTTGAAAGTATACAGGATGCAATTTCTGCATCATTAAATTTTAAAGGTATGTTAGATTTAAATTATATGAGCATTATTTATGATAAAAGTATTGAAAGCATTGAAAAGGAAATGCACTCATCGGCTATGGTATTTTATGATCCTAAGGAAGAAAGGTGGCAATTAGAAAGTGAGTATCTTTCTGGAAATATTCTAGAAAAAATAGACTTTATAAGAGAAAATAATTTAATTGACAGATATGAAAAAAATATCAATGCATTGAATAATGTTACGCCTGAACCGTTGACTATTACTGATATAACTTTTCAATTGGGTGCGCCATATATACCAACTCACATATATGAGGATTTCGCCTGCTACCTTTTTCGATTTGAAAATATGATGTATGATTCCAAGTCACTGACAATAAGCTTTATTAATGAAACAGGACAGTTTGCAATGGATTATTACGAGTATAGATTCTTTGGAAATAGTTTTATTGAAGATGAATGGGGAGTACCTTTATCTGAAAATATTGATACTGACGGTGTAATTAAAAGACAGCCAAGATATAATGGCTTTGACCTGCTGAACGATGTTTTGAATTCCAGAATCCCAACGTTGAAAAACTATTGGGAGGAAATAAATGAAGGGGGCATCGTAAAAACAAAAAGTGAAATTAACAGCGAAAGGACTGGACAGGCAAGAGAATTGTCGTCACAGTTGGAAAATACATTTGTTGAGTTCGTATTTGACAATGAGAAATACTGCAGAGAGATTGAAGATGAGTATAATCGACTGTTTAATGTTATAAGGCCAAGAATTTATAATGGAGAATTTTTAAGCTTTCCTGAAATGAATAACAGTTTTCAGATGGAAGAATATCAAAAAAATGCTATTGCAAGAATAATCTATGGCAAAAATACTCTTTTATCACAACAAGTGGGAGCTGGCAAAACATTCGAAATGATTGCAAGTGGTATGGAAATGAAAAGAATGGGTAAAAGAAATAAACTGTTGTATGTTGTGCCTAACCATTTGATTGGACAATGGCGTAATGAATTTTTGACACTATATCCACAGGCAAATATTTTGGCAATTTCTACTAATGATTTTGGCACAAAGAAAAGAGCAGATATAGTAAATAAGATGGCAGTGAATAATTATGATGCAGTAATAATGGGTCACTCGTCTTTTAAACTGATTCCTATGGATAATGAGATACAGTTAAATTTTTTGAATGAAGAAATAGATAAATTAGTAACTGCAATTGAAGAAGCAAAAGCAAATGGAAGCCATCAAAATACTGCTGTTGTTAAGTTGCTCGAACGTTCTAAAAAGGCTGTAGAAAAAAATGTAAAGAAGCTTACAGATATTAAAAGAGATCAGGGGATCACTTTCGATAAATTAGGAGTAGATTATATGTTTGTTGACGAGGCACACGAATTTAAGAATTTATATACGTATACTGCTATGTCAAATATCGCAGGTGTTCCTCAAGCTAGAAGTCAAAAAGCCAGTGATATGTATATGAAATGCAAATTTATACAAAAAAGCGGTGGTAATGTCTGCTTTGCAACAGGTACGCCAATTACAAATACTATGGCTGAGCTGTTTACAATGCAGAGATATTTACAGGAAGAGGAATTAGAAAGATTAAATATTCATAATTTTGATGCCTGGGCAAAAACATTTGGTAAAGTTGTTACTTCTCTAGAGGTATCAGTAGACGGAAGCGGATTTCAAACCAGACAGAGGTTTAACAAATTTTTTAATATACCTGAATTAATGAATTCATTTAGAGAGGTTGCAGAAATTCAAACAGAGTCGATGCTGAATAATGCACTTGAAAATTCTAAACTGCAAAGAAAAAGGGCTATACCGCCAAAACATGTGGGCGATAAGGCAAAGGTAGTTTCAATAGAACCAAGTCCAGAGTTGGAGGATTATATTGCAAATGTAGTCGAAAGAACTGAAGCAATACATAATTCAGCAGTTGCTCCATATGAAGATAATATGTTAAAGGTAACCAGTGACAGCAAGAAGGCATCAATAGATCTGCGTCTTATTGACGAAAGCTACGGTTTGACTCCAGATAATAAATTAACTGTAATTTCAGAACAGATATATAGAATATATGATGAGTACAGGGATCAAAAAGCTACTCAACTCGTTTTTTGTGATTCTTCTACTCCTAAATCACAATTCAATGTATATGACGAAATCAAAAACAATTTAATTAAATTAGGTGTAAATGATGAAGAAATTGCATTTATACATGACTATAAAACAACTCTAAAAAAAGAAAAACTTTATAGAGATGTAAATAAAGGAGAAGTCAGAGTACTGATTGGTTCAACAGCAAAACTTGGTGCAGGTACAAACGTTCAGCAAAGAATGATTGCAATTCATCATGTTGACGTACCATGGAGAGCCTCAGATATTGCACAACGAAATGGACGGGTCTTTAGGCAGGGAAATATGAATAATGAAGTATATGAATTTAGATATGCAACAAAAAAATCATTCGATGCCTACTCATGGCAACTGATAGAAACCAAGTCAACGTATATGAATCAACTGCTTGAAGGCAGTGGCTGTGCAAGAGAAATTGAAGAAGATACAAAGGCAACTTTTTCGTATGCAGAAATCAAAGCTATTGCAAGCGGTAATCCTTTAATAAAAGAAAAACTTGAAGTAGACACACGCTTAAAAACTCTTGAATCCAGTCTGGCAAGACACAGAAAAGCAATTAGAAAGGCACAGGATGATAAGCGCAATATGCCTGAAAAAATAAAAAATTTAGAAATGAAATTCGATCGTATAAGTAAAGACTATTCTGTATTTAAAAAGCATATCAATTTTGAATATGAAATGATTAATGAGAAAATGGATATTGATTTTAAAGTTGAATATAAAGACAAAGTCTTTACCGATTTAAAGGAGTATGGTGATTTTATCATCAGATTATCTGACATGAATAAAGAAAAAAATTCAATTCCTATTGGAAAAATGATGGGTTTTGAATTTATTCTTGATTATAATGTTGGAAATGGTTGGAATATCTGTTTTAAAGGAGCGAATAACTATCTGTACAATGCTGGATTGTTAAACGCAGTAGGCAGAGTTAATGTTGGGAGAATGATTAGAAAAATTTTTGAAATAAAAAAAGATTATGAAAAGTATTTTATACAAATTAATAACATGAAAGAAAATTATGCAAAACTTGATGATATTATAAATAAAAAATTTGAATCACAGGAAGAACTGCTTAGTTTGAGACAAAGACAAAAAGAGATCACTAATCTTTTAACTGATAATAACAATGGAGTTGTATTAGAGGAGAATGAAGCTGAGGAAATCGAACTAGAAATTTAAAAAGAGTCAGTTTTGTTATGGCAAAACTTACAAAAGAACAGAAAAAGGTAAATAAAATAAAGTGAATATTATTCAAAAAATGTTCACTTTTTCGAAAAAAAATTGTGCCTTTTTGAAACAAAGGATATGCTAAGATTAGTATAGTTAAAATTATGCAATAAAGGAGAATTGCGTTATAGCAAATCTTAAAAGAGGCAAATTGCCTCTTTTTTATATTTTAACAAAGAAAGAAGGAAATAAAAGAAATGTTCAAATTCAAAAAAATGACAAACATATTAACCGAAAAGGAGGCAAAAAAAATCGCAAACGATTTCTATAGCAGAAATAACAGCAGTATGTTTAAAAAGCATGATATTTTCTTAGAGTGCTGGATTGAAGAAACAATGGACAATCAGAAATTTAAAATTGAGCTTCATACTATTGTATCACCCAATTATGATGAGTATGGTGAATGCGAATTTACCAGTTATTATGATTCATATAAAGAATTATTAGAGAAAAATATATACTGCCATATTTATAGGGCTTTAACAGATGGAGCGACTGCGGTTACGCCAGCAATTGAAAATCCTAATAATTTATTAATGTCAAGAATTTTTAGCCCTATAAAAATATATATTAATTCTCAAATTGTTTTACCAGTAAAAATCATGGAACAATTAGGATGTCACGACTGGATCAACGATTATTACAGAAACAAAGCAAATATGGAATTTATAAACGTGAAATTGGGAAAAGATAAATATACAAAGCTTGCATCTCAAGAAGATTTTGATAGTGCAATAAATAATTATTTTAAGGAGTATCTCAAAAAGAATAATATTAAATTGTCTTTGAAGCAGAAAAAAAATATTGGTACTGAATTTAAGAAACTGTTAAATGATGATAATTTTAAATGTTTATTAGGCTTATTTGTTACTCTAGATGAGCAGTATTGTTTCGAAAGCTTTTTTGAAAAGAATAATAAAACTGGCATAGAGCGGATTATTATTGAACATCCAGAAGAGTCTGAAAAATTCCATCATGGATATAGATGGAGCGCTTTGTATGATTTTATTGATAACCTAAGAATAAATTCAGATGAAAAGGCACTTATCATAGAAAATAGGGAAATGTTGCTGGATATATATGAACATTATCCTAATCACCTTCAAACATTGAATCATGAAATTCGAAAATCATATTTAAGTGATGAATTCGAAACGCATTTTAGATATACAGAAGATGAATTTGTAGATGAAAGAGAATTATAGAAAATATAGTTAAAGTTATTAAAGAAAGTATGTAACAAAATGGAATTATATAAAAAGAGGCAATTTGCCTCTTTTTATATTTATAGGAGTGAATAAAAATGACTAATGTAAAAATATTAAGCAATTCTGAAAAAGAATACCGTAAAACTATCGTAAGTGAAATGCTCAAGGAGCTTACATGTATAGAAGTTGCAACAAATGTTTTTAATCTTACTGTTCATAAAAGCAGTAGAAGTCAACGATATCTTAAACCAGTTGAACATAGTTCGATGGTATTTGATATTTTAAAAAACAAAGTATACTGGAATGCTCGTTGCGGGTCAGTACCTTTAAATGTAATTGAGTTTTACAGTGAATACACTAATACTTCAACATATGATGCAATTAATATACTTTTAGAGTACTTTTATTCAAGAAATCCAAATGAAATTGAGCAGTATTTGTATGATTTTTCTATGGACGAAAGTCATATCAGCCAAGGACTTGTATTAACACAAAAAAACGATAATAATGAGAGAGCAATTCATTATCTGACCAATGAAAGAAAACTAAGCGATTCACTTGTTAGCAAACTAATAGAGGATGGCATTGTATATGAAGATATATATCACAATGTGGTATTTGTTGGATATGATGTAAATAATATAAAAGAAAAAAAACCAGTTTTTGCAATCCGCAGAGGTACGGGCAATTCAAAATTTCATATAGACTGTAAAGGGTCATTTAAAAATAACGGGCTATTTTATCAGAATTTTGAAGGAATAAAAAAAATTGTAGTTACAGAAAGCGTAATTGATGGACTTAGCTATATTTCTCTAAATAGAAACAATCTAACTGCTCATGTATTAATGTGCAGCGGAGTAGGTACGATGCTTAACACACTTAAATATAATTTAAAGAATAATCCTGCTCTAAAAAATTTAGAAGAAATAGAAATTATGCCAGATTTAGATGATGCTGGTGTGATAGCGAGTAATAAAATAAAGAAATGGTATGACAACGAAGGGGTGTTCAACGATAATGGTAATACAGTTTCACTAGAAATAAAAACATACGGCTATGATGGAAAACCAAATCTTAAAATTAAGGATTTAAACGACCTTTTACGTGTAACTGTTTATTATGAAGAAAATAGAATTTTAAGGGAACAGTCAGAATTAGAAGATAGAGAAAGCAATGATAACATGGAGATGTAGGAAAAGATATATTTTGTCTTTTTTATAGGAATAATCAATTTGTGTTACATTTTATGTTTAAAGTGATATACTTATAACATAAGTATAGGAGATTGGAAATGACAGATATAGAAAAATTAAAAAAGGAACTTATAGAACAAAAACAATCAAAATTTCCTGGTAACATTTATCATGTTTCACAGGTATTGTTTGCATATAATTCAAATAAAATAGAAGGAAGTCGATTAACAGAAGAACAGACTGAAATGATATTTGAAACTAATTCTTTTTTTCCTGATAAAGACGATAAGGTAGTCAGAGTAGATGATATTACAGAAACAGTAAATCATTTTAAACTCTTTGATTTCATCTTGGATCATATTGATGATAGGTTAAATAAAGATATGATTATTGAAATGAATAAAATTCTAAAAAAGGGAACTTCTGATGAATCAAATCCCAGATATAATGTAGGAGGATTTAAAATCCATCCCAATGTAATTGGACTGGTAAATGTTATTAAAACCTCAAAACCAGACGAAGTTGAAAGAGATATAGACGTACTCATTGAAGAGTATAACAGGCTAGGCAAAGTAACTTTGGAAGATATTGTTGACTTCCATTTACGCTTTGAGAGAATTCATCCGTTTGGTGATGGCAATGGTCGTGTTGGGCGTGCGATCATGTTCAAGGAATGTTTAAAAAATAATATTGTTCCTTTTATTATTCTTGATAGGGACAAGCCGTATTATTTACGTGGATTAAAAGAATATGACAGAGACAGGACGTACCTGTTGGAAACCTGTTTAAATGAGCAGGACATATACACTGATCTATGTAAACAGCTTTTGAATTTAGATTTTAATATCACTGTTGATAATGAACAGGATGAAGATATGGAATTATGATTAAGTTATGTAAAAAAGAGGCAAACTGCCTCTTTTTTACATACAGTACTATTTTATAAAGAAGGAGCTAATAAATGTGAAGCATGAATATATAATCGAGGAACTTGATGAAAAATACATCAATCTCTCGTGAAAACTATGCTGAAGAAGATGAAAATGAGAGAGAATTATAACAAGGAGAACAGGATGAAAAAAATTAGTTACAGTATTTTAAAGGAACTGATAGATAATATAAAGGACGATGAGGAGATTGTTATAGATGAAAATGGAATAAAAAAGGTGAAGAGAGCAAATGAACAGTATTGATGTTGTTGGAATCAGATTAGTTAAGGAAAGAGAGTTTTTATGTGAAAAGAGTATAAGAACACCGCTGGATGCTGTCGAAGTTTTAGCAAATGAATTAAAGTTTTTAGATCGAGAAATTTTAATGACCTTAAATATGAATAGTAAAAATAAAATTATTAATGCTCATGTATGCTCGATAGGAAGTGCAAATATGGGAATAGTTGATCCAAAAAGTGTCTTTAAATCAGCTCTACTATCAGGAGCAAATAGGGTAATGATTATACACAACCATCCTTCTGGTGACTGCACTCCAAGTCAGGAGGATATTGACGTGACAAATTTATTAATCAAGGGAGGGCGCATTTTAGAAATAGAAGTCCTTGATCATATTGTGATAGGTGAGAATGAATATTATTCTATTGTAGGGGATCGTCAAGAAAAATACACTGAAATAAATAATACAGATAATTTACAAAACAGTTATGAATCTTTAGAGCTGTGTGAGAATAATGACAAAAAAATTTGGTTAGAAGAAGATGTGACGGAAATGATAATTTAAAAAAGAGGCATTTTGCCTCTTTTTTACTTTACAGAAGGAGGTAAAAATGGAAAATGTCGTAAATAGTGAGTATTTCAAATTAGCAGTTGTGTTAAAAAGTGTATTAGGAATTACTCATCATGAAATGAAAGATATCAGAGAAAATATTTCTAAATATAAAAAAAGAAAAGAAATAGTCCAGGAGATTAATGATTATCTTAATGATGATGAAATCTCTATCTTTTTACCTGATAATTATAAACAGCAGGCGCAGAGATTAGTTCTTATTTTTAATAATAACTATGATGACAATTTTATGTTGAATGAATGTAAAAAAGATACTTTTATATCAGATAATATTCTATCTTATGATAAATACATGGATCTTATTGATTTGTTAGGTGGAATAGAAAGTGATGAAGATGGCAGTCAATTTGTTAAAGTACAAGTCGATAAAATGATCAAATACTTTTTAGTTCCAGTAAGCAGGGGTGACAAGCTTTCAAAAGAAATTGTTAAAGAATATATAGAGAAAAATGCTATAAATAAGTTAGAGAAGGAAATAGAAAATGATAATGAACTCGAACTTTTGTGAGAAAAAAATTATATTTTTTATGTGAATATATTTACTATAAGCAGTTAATAGATCGGTGGTGAAATAAATGAAAAATGAAATAGACATTTTGTTGGAGGATTTTGAATACGAATTAATTTTTGGCAAACAAAGTTTACTTTTAACAGTTGAAGTCGGGACAAAAAAGATAGAAAAATACTATAAAGATAATTATGGTGATAAAAAAGCGGAAGAGTTTTTACTTAAATTCAAAAAAAATTATCAAGAGATTAAGGATGTAAGCGATCATCAGCTTAGAAGGGTAGAGAATTTAACAGAAATTTTGAATGAATTTGAAATTTCTATTTCAGAACTTCATCGAATGATAGTTGCAAAGAATTTTTGTGAATTGTACCTAAAAGACAGTTATTATACATTTTTTGATTTTGTTAAAGAAAGAGCAGATGAGTCCATTAATAAAAAAATTGAGAAACTGTTGGAAATGGAAAACTATGAGTATATAAATAATGATTTTAAAGAGCAGGTGGTTGAATAAGAATATAATATTAAACAGCACAATGAATGATAAAGAGGAAAATTTGATGGAAAAAGAAGATAGAGTGGTGTGCTATAGAAAATTGTGTGAAGAAATTCAAAGAATGATAAATGATCTTCCAGTGCTTGAAGGAAACTGTGTACAGATAGAGAAGGCAAAGAGAGTAAGATACTTTTACATCACTGTTTATTATATGTGTCTAAATATTTGTAAGTAATGGTTGTAAGATAAAATGCAAAAAAAATTGTGCCCTCTCTAATATGCAAATATGCTAAGATGTGTTTGCAGGTAATAAATGTAGACAATTAAATAATAGTATACTTTTGGATTAGAAAACTGTCTGTCGAAAAGCGATGCTTGCATGATTACCTGTATTTTTTTCCTTTATACAAGAAAGAGTGGAGTTCTCACCACTCTTTCTTTTTGGTTAATTTTTATTGTATTATAATGGAATCGGGGAAGAATAAAAATGAAAAGAGTTTTAACAATTTTAATTGTTGGGGGGATCAATTGCTGGGTGTAATAATTCGAATGAAGTGAAAAATACAGCAGTATGAAACAATCGATAAGACTTGGATTGATAATGTTTTAATGGAAAGTTGTTATTAATAACTTAAAAAAAGAGGCAAATTGCCTCTTTTTTATAGTCAAGAAATATTTTTAGTAGATATTTTTAGTAGAAAATGAGTATTTGCATTACTAATATAATGATTTAACAAAAGAAAAAACACTGATGAAATCAGTTTATTTTAAATAGTGTGAATATTATTCAAAAAATATTCACTTTTTTGAAAAAAAATTGTGCCTTTTTGAAACAAAGGATATGTTAAAATTAGTATAGTTAAAATTGTATCCAAAATTTGAGAGCATTTATTGGTATTTCGACCAATGACTGCTTTTTTTATTGCAGTTATATACGTAAAAAAAATTGTGCCCTAACCTTTTTTCTTTATTGATATCATTAAATTGTAAAGGAAATATCAGGAGGAATACAGATGAGAACAATTGAATTGAATTAGTTTTAATACTACTATTTTTGTTTCTCTTTGTAGCAATGCTACCTAAAGTAGCAACAGATTTTATATGATTTGCACGGGAGGAACATTCATTATGGAAATAGGAGAACGCTTAAAGCAGTTGAG
>Ga0129308_1001187_pt1 | contig 29336 bp, 24 predicted proteins | sample L827metagenome_FD_94440 | JGI IMG/M metagenome (GOLD analysis project Ga0129308, IMG submission 94440) | Ring-tailed lemur group fecal microbial communities from Wisconsin, USA - L827 metagenome | ecosystem: Host-associated > Mammals > Digestive system > Large intestine > Fecal | place: USA...
AAATGGGGGCGTTGCCCCCTTTGGAAACCCCCACAAGAAAAGGCGGTACGCTACCCCTCCACGGGGCGCATACCGCCTTTTCTTGTTATCCAGCCCTCCGGCTGTATCGGTTGAGCAAAAGTCCGCGTGGGATTGATGTGGTATCTTTAACTTTGGGAAACTCCTTTTTCCCATTTGGAGACAGTTTGACGTACGACATGAATCCGTACTGCCAGCTCCTCTTGAGACATTCCCTTTTTCAGGCGCAGCACCTTTAGATTTTCCTGTATCATAAAAAGTCCCTCCTTTTTGACCGTATTGTATCATCCGGTACGCCGTTGCCACAAGCAACGAAGAATAACATACTGTTTCTGTTCAAAAAAATGCGCCCTGTCTAAACAAGGCGCATTTTTTGGCAGAATCCTGATTAATCTTTCAGATATCGGTCAAACCACTGGGTAATTTCTTTCAGGCGGCGGATTCGGTGCAGCGGTTTGCCGCTGCGGCTCAATTCATGATTTTCGCCTTTGAATAGGCACATCCTAGCGTCAACACCGAAATACTTGAGTGCATAGTACATCTGAAGCCCTTCCGCCATCCAGCAGCGGTAATCCTCGTCGCTATGGATAAACAAGGTGGGCGTTTTGCATTGATTGGCGTATTTGAGCGGCGAATGCCACCAGATTTTGTCGTGATCGTCCCAAGCATCGGTGCCAATCTGGTCCTTATTAAAATAGTAGCCAATATCGGTGGTATTGGATTTGGATACCCAGTTGGAAATGCTGCGCTGAGAGGCGGCGCAACGGAACCGATCGGTATGACCGATGATCCAGTTTGTCATAAAACCACCGTAGCTGCCGCCGGTAACCCCCATGCGCGCCGCATCCATCCAGGGGGATTTTTCCAGGCAGACATCCACAAAAGTCATAATATCGTTATAGTCAATGGTACCATATTTGCCACGGATATCAGAGAACTTAGTGCCCCTTCCGTCGGAACCAGTGGGATTGCAGAAAATAACACCATAGCCCAAGTTGGCCCAATACTGCATTTCATGGAAAAAGTTTGGTCCATAGGCCGTTTTGGGGCCGCCGTGGATGTCCAGAATCACCGGATATTTTTTGCTGTCATCAAAGCCTACCGGTTTGATAATCCAGCCTTTGATCTCGTCTCCCGCTTCGTTTTGGAAGGTCAGCTCTTCCGGCGTGGAGATGGTGTACTCTTCGGTCAGATGGGTATTCAAATGGGTCAGCTGCGTCTGCTTGCCAGATAGTTCAGTGCGATACAGCTCGATGCCGTCGTTGCCTCTGATACAGAGGGTCAGAAACCCTTTTTCATACGGTGCAAATTCAACAACCATACCTTTTCCCCGGGTGATATGGCGGATCTCTCCTTTTTTCAGGTCAATGGCAGCCAGTTGGCAGCTGTCATCCACCGTTTCGGTAAAATAGACAGTGTCTTTCCCGTCGTAATACCAAGGCGAGGAAATATTGCTCATTTTTACATCGCTACCCACCGAACAGCCGGTAGCGTGCATGTGGCTTTCATCCAGCACCTTTCGTTCTCCGGTTCGGATATTGTAGCGATAAAAATTCGGATCCTGGTTCAGTCCATATAGCTTTTGGTCAGAACCCAGCAGAAGAATTTCGTCGCCGCTTAACAGGGTAATCATGCTGTGGGAGAATGGCGTTTCCATCGACACATCAGTAATGGAACCGGTGGATTTTTCGTATAATTTAAGCTGAGTAGGTGTTTCTTTTTTCTGTTCAAAGCGATTGGAGATGAATAGTACCCGGTTGCCATTTTCTAGAAGTTTCCAGTCCTTTACATTGGTATAGCGGTCGGTAATGGCGGTCACTTCTCCATTCCGATAATAATACAGCCGGTCCCGATGGCCATTGGTTATGCCCACCCCGTTTGACCAGAACGGCAGTTGATCGAAAACAGTATAATCCGCTTCCTCTTTTAGCAGCGCAGCCGCCTCGTCTGTATTGCCACCGGCTGTTTCCAGAGCCCATTCTGCTTTGGGGTCATAATCGGCCACAAAGTAGAACTCATCCGGCGAAATAAATTTCACCGATTTGATTTTTTCCTTAACGCGGAAAGCCTCTACCGCTTCACCTCCGGTTAAAGGGAGGCGATAGAATACCGTTAGAGGCAGCCTTTTTTTGATATATTCCTGGTCGGCTTTCTTCCGGATAGCCGGGAAATAAATTTCCTCCCCTACCCAGTAAAAGTCCGAAACCTTCCCGGTATCGGTCAGCTGGACCGGCTGACCGTCTCGCCAGAGGTACAGGTCCGAATCATAGCCGTTTTCCTCCAGATTTGCCCTTTTGATCAAAAAGGCCGCTTTCCCGCCATCGCTGACCTTCAGGTGGTTTAAAAAAGCGAAATTTGCAAAATGATCGATTCCAATGAGTTTCATGAAAACAACCTCCTTTGTAATGTTATGATTCTATGCAGTCGGCTCCTCCAGAGATTCCAACCGCTCTTTATGGTGCCAGGAATAGTGGACAAACCACAGCATAGGTGCTGCTGCCAGTGCCACTGCCAATACGGAAAGCCCCAGCTGCAAAAAATAAACCTCCCGATTGATCGGGTCCTTTAAGAAAGTGGGAATAAACATCAGCGCGCTGGTGATGGTAATTTCCTGCTGCTGACCGATGGCGACAACCAGCTCAAAAGCCACACAGAGATTATGGCAGAAAAACACAGTGGCCAAAAGTCCCAGCAGTATGCCAATCACGCTGCCTTTTTTCATACGTCCGGCCATATGCTGGTACCCCCAAAAGCTTAAGACTGTCATTGCCACGCCAATCAGCACAGCAGAGTGACCGCTGGTGTAAACACCTACCCAGGCAGTAGCGCCGATGAGCAGGATCACCAAAACGACGATAAAACCTTTCAGTGCACTGTGATGCTGAAATTTCTTTCTCTGCCACTGATCGGTCAGACCGGCTTCCGCCTTGGCGCGGCAGGCAGGGCAGAGCATTCTGGCATCTCCGTCGAGCAAAAAGCGCCGTACATCCTTTGTTTTTCCGCACCCGCTGCAACAGGGATGGTAATTTTCTTTTTGGGCAAAATCTGCAATTTGGCGCAGCAGGTTTTCCGCCTGCTGAAGCGGCTCTTCTTCTTTTACCGTATTTAACCGCAGGCTGGCAGTGAAATTTTCGTAGACAGCCGCGGTCACCGCCGGGTTTTCCTGCTGAAGTTGCCTCAGCAGCCGTTCCATACTGGCATCCTCTGATTTGTCAGGCTTAGCCACCATATGAACCATCATCATTTTTTTGTCCGGCTGCTCCCGGACGGCGCACTCATATCCAGCCAGCTTGCCGAACACAAGGTTTTGTTCTTCGTAATACCGCATCCCCAGTTTAACGGCCAGAGCGGTTAAGTTTCTTGCATTTGCCATTGCTTTTTTCCTTTCCCATAAATAAGATCAGCGGCAGCTTATCCGCTTGAAATTCGTATCATTGCACAAATTTGTACGGGGTCAATATTTTTTATTATAGCAGATTCCTCCCTTTCTGTATAGGAGAAGAACGGATTTGGCCAAAGATCCTTAAAATTTTTCCATTTATCTGCGATTTGTTTTTGGTGTTCATAAATTATTTACGCTTATCGTAGGAAATGCCACTTGAAATTGGGTTTCTATCTGTTGTAAAATAAACTCATGCGCCGTTTTCCTTGTATTGTTGAGTATGGGACAAAGTATTGCGGCGAGTACGGAAATTATTGGAGGTTGCAAAAGATGAACTTTAAAATGCGCGTATTCTTCTTTAAAACAGAGGGTGTCGCAGAAGAACTGATGGAACAGCTTTCCCGCGAGTACCGCGTAAAAGCGGATCAGATCCCGCCTGCATACCCGGTTGAAAATGAAAAGCTGATCCTGGTCTGCATCGATGACGGTGCTTCGAAGCCGAAAAAGGCCTTGGTGGACTTCTGCCGGAACCTGGATAACGCCAGATGCCAGAACGTTGCGTTCAGCGCTACTACCAAAGGCGGCGTAGAGGCGGCCAAAGAACTGGCTAACATTATCCGCTCCAACAATATCAACGTTGTTGATGAGCCCCATCTGGTACCGGTAAAATCCGGCCTGTTCGGCTCTAAAGTCACTGATGAAAGCATTTCCGATATCAAAAATTGGGCGAAACATATCATTGATGTGATTCATCAGTAATCAGTAAAAATGCTTGCAAAAAGGCGTCCGGATTTTTCCGGACGCCTTTTTTGTTTTTTACAAAATTATACTGTTTTTTGCTGCATACAGGGATAAAGCAACCGGAAAAGGTTTTTGCCGCTTTTCGTCCGAAAGATTTTATCATAGGCACTTTTCTGGGCATCCTCTGTCAAATGATTTTCCAGCAGATTTACCAAAAAATCCGCTTCTACCAGAATTTGATCATCAGGCTCGTCTATATTGGCGTAGGTGTGATGGTGTCTCACCAGATAGCAGACCCGGTCGATCACTTCCTGCGGCCAGCCAAGACCGGATAAAAGATCCTTTGCTTCAGCGGGGCCTTCCAACTCCTGATATTTGCCAGCGCTGCTGTCATACTTTCGTTCGGCTGTTAAAATCCCGATGTCATGGACAACCGCAGCAGTCTCCAACGTAAACGCTGCGATTTTCCAAGATTCTCGCCAATCCCGATCAGGCGGGCAAATTCGTGGACCTTCAGAAAATGCTGGATGAAATGAGGGTGACCGGCATCATGTGCAATCATGCCACGGATGACAAGATCGATGTTTTGGATTTCCATGGGATGAACTCCTTTTTCCAAAAAGCTACCGCATTTCCAAGAGTTTGTTCTTCAGATTATTTTCAATGCGGCGCAGTTCGGTTTCCGCTTCCTGCCGTTTCTGCCGCCCCTCCTGTTGGATACGCATAACTTCGTCCAGAGTGGAGATCAGCGATTCATTCGTGGCTTTGAGTGTTTCGATGTCCACAATACCCCGCTCTGACTGCTTGGCCGTTTCGATGGAAGACATCTTGAGTGTCTCGGCGTTTTTGCGCAGTAGCTCATTCGTCATGTCAGTTACCGCTTTTTGGGCGTCTGCCGCCTGTTGGGAATGGGCAACACCCAAAGCCAGCACCATTTGGCTTTTCCACAACGGAATGGTGTTGACCAGAGTAGACTGGATTTTTTCGGTCATCAGCGTATCATTATTCTGAATCAGGCGGATCTGTGGCGCCATCTGAATGGAAATAGTACGGGTTAATTCCAGGTCATGCAGCTTTTTCTCAAAACGATTGCACATGGCGGAAAGATCATTAGCTGCCTGGGCATCCTCCGGCAGGCCGGTCCGCCGGGCTTTCTCTTGAGCAGCGGGCAGTTCGGTGGACTCCACCTCGGCCAGCTTTTTTTTGCCGGCCAGAATATACATGGAAAGCTCTTTGAAATAAACCTTGTTCAGCTCATACATTTTGTCCAGCATGGCGATGTCCTTCATCAGCTGAACCTGATGATCCTCCAACACATTGCAAATGCGGTTGACATTGGCCTCCGCGCTGGAATATTTGGCTTTATAAGTAGAAATTTTATTGCCGGAACGCTTAAAAAAGCTGAACAGGCCCTTTTCTTCTTCGTCTACATTGAATTTTTTCAGTTCAACCACTACGTTGGTCAGCATTTCGCCAACCTCACTCATGTCCTTGGTGCGAACATTGTTGAGGGCCGTTTCAGAAAAATCGGCGATTTTTTTCTGCGCGCCGGAACCGTATTGAAGAACCAGGTTGGAATTGCTAATCTGAATTTTCTCGGCAAAATCGTTGACCATTTTCCGCTCTGCATCAGACAGGGAGCTTTCGTCAAAAACGGCGGCTTGGGGCTGCTCGGGCTTGGGGGCCAAAGGCTGCTCCACAGCAGTTTCCAGATCCAGTGTCAGGGTTGGAACTTCCTGCGTATCCAGAGAAAGCTGCGGGGCAGTGTCCATTTTCTTTTCTTCCATTGTAATACCCTCCTGTATAAAATCCGTTAACGGGACTGGCCTTCAAATTCCTGATTGGTCAATCCCTCTTGGGCAAGCATGGTTTTCAGTACGCTGATATCGGCGGAGATGTCAATGGCATCGTTTTGGAACAGACTGTCCAAAAGAGAAGCAAACGCGTTGTTTACCGTATCCAAAATATCAAGAATTTCCTGTTTGGTATTGCGGATATTTTCTCCCTGTACCGGCTGATTTTCGAATTCCCGGTAGGATATCACCAGCTTTACGGTGGTGGGTAGATAATAGTTCATAAACCGGCGGATTTCCGGAAGTTTTTCCGGATGCCTTTCCACACAGGCAAAGATTTTCCCGGTGACCGTTTCCAGCTGGAGGAGTTTTTCGGAAATTTCCTGACCAGGTAGGGCATCGTTGGCTTCCCGGATCTTGCGGACCCAGCCCCGTCCTTCGGCGATTACGGCTTCCAGCCCGTTGGGATTCTCCTGGATTTTGGCCTCTTCAAGCTCCCGCTGTTTCCGGTTGGCCTGGCCAACCCGATATTGCCCATAGGCCTCGTCGGTCAGAATCAGGCAGGTGTTTTCGTCGTCCAGATGCCCTTGGGGGAACAAACCGGTTTTTATCATGCTTTTTAAATCCCGTATGACGAATTTAGTAGATTTATTCACTGCTTTTGCCAGCACGTCGATCGCGCAAACCTGCCGTGTGCCGATAGCCAGCAGATATTGCAGATATCTGCGTTTGCGGAATTTTCCAATGCAGTGGGCGGCCAGCCAAAAGCTCGCCGCGGTCATAAGCAGTAGCATCAAAAGACTGGTGATCATTGAAAATTTAAAAGGCAGAGAAAAAAGATCTGTTACAGACTGATATGCACCCTGTAAAAAGCAAACTCCAAAAAACAACCCTGCAAAAACGCCGATAACAGCAGCCTTTTTGTTGGGCAGCTTCATGGCTTTTTGCTTGGGCTGAACCCGGTTGGACGGCCTTTGCCAGTCGGTGGCATAACGCGATGGAACCCGCTGCATCGCTGGTTGGGGCGGAGACTGCCGCACCTGCTGCGGGTTGGTTTGCTGCCTGCCTTGCGCTTGTGTGAAAATTTTTCCGGTCTGTACGTCAATACGCTTTAGACCTTCTGCGGTTTGTTTTTTTACGGTTTCAAAGGTCGTGCCCAACGTTTGCTTCAGCTGGGTAAAATCACCGGAATGCAGTGCACTTTCGATCGTATCGCTGATTAATTTTTCCCAATCCGGCTCCTGATGGTTTTTCATTGCACCCCTCCACAGCGGCGATTTGCCGTTTTTATCATCTTGTTTTTAATCATATTATACTGTATTTTTGTTTGCTTGACAATCCGGTTCCATCGGCATTCTTTTTTGTGGGCGAATTGTCAGGGCCGTTGCCGTCGGCAGTCAGACATATCCGTAAAGTCCCCGTACCGAAGCTTCTCCTGCCCGGATTACAAAATTTTCTCCGGCTTTTTGACAGATCAATCCGCCGTCTGGTGCAATGGAAATGGCCTGCGCCGTTACTTCCTGCTGGCCGCGGATAACCCGGACCTGCCGGCCTAGGGTTACACAGCGGTCGCAGTAGGATGCTGCGAAAGGAGAAAACCCTTCCTGGCGGTACTGCTCTAAAATAGGTTCCAATTCCTCTAAAAGAAGAACCGCCGCTTCTTGCGCCGTTCGCCTTTGACCATCAAATGCCAGCAGGGAAGTGGCATGAGGCAGATTGTTTTGGATAAAAAAATCCTCGTCCTGGCAAAGATTAATGCCCATTCCACAGACGGCTGACACTTTTCCGCCCTGAATTTTGCTTTCGCAGAGAATGCCGCAGACTTTTTTTTCGCCCAGCAGTACGTCATTGGGCCATTTAATGCGGGCAGCGGCCCCCAGACTGCGGGCGGTGGCCAGACCGCATAAAAGGGGCAGTAACCCCATATCACTGATTTTCATAGAATGAAAAAGCACCGAAAGATACATCGCTTGCCCGACAGGCGCTTCTGACCAGCTTTTGCCCTGGCGCCCTTTCCCGGCGGTTTGCCGGTCGGCGATGACAGCGGTGCCGTCGGCAAAATCCCCCTGTTTGAGATAATCGTTGGTAGAGGCGACCTCATCCAGATGAATCCAGTGCTTTCCACACCATTTTGTGTGTAAAACAGGCATTTCCTCCATTGTCATACCTCCACGATGTTGGTCATAATCCCTTGGCTGGTAATATCCAGAATCCCGTAGGTAGGTCCGCCCTGCCGGGGAATCGAAAGACTGCCGGGGTTCATGATATAAAGACCGCCGTCGTATTCGGTATGGGCTACATGGGTGTGCCCGTACAGTACTACGTTGGCCCGGCAAACCCGAGCCGCAGTTTTTAGTTCCGACAGGGAGTGCTTGACATAATAAGTGTGCCCGTGGGTAATCAGAACATTTTTGCCGGATAACTTTACCAGATCGCTGTTTTTGGTCTCAGAGCCAAAATCGCAGTTTCCGGCTACCCACAGATAGCGGCGGTCGGGATAAAGATTCTGCACGTCCTCAAACTCCCGTTCCCCATCGCCCAGGTGGATATAGAGATCTGCATCTGGGTGCTTTTCCATTACCCGCTGTACGTTTCGGAAATTTCGATGGCTGTCCGACATGACGATAATTCGCATGAAAAAAACCTCCGTCCTCTGGCTTTGGTCGAAAGCCTGTCCCAACACATTTTTGGTTTGTCCGGACAGGAATAGATAATTTAAATGTATCATAGAAATAAAATAATTGGAATAGGTGGTGAGCAGAATGCATGAATTTTTCATTGAGGAAGAAAAGCTGGAAGGATTGCTGCAGCTGGCGAGCGAAAAAACGGGAATTTCCAAGCGGGAGCTGCAGGAAAAACTCTCCGGCGTCATGCAGGATGGCAAGATTGTGGTAAATGAGCAGATATACGGCCTGCTTTCCGACCCGAAAAAGCTAGAAATGCTGCTGAATTCCGGCATTGTCGGCAGGCTTTTGAAAGAACTCGGGAGGCAGAAAGAGTCATGAGTGAACTTTCCGACCTGCTGGGCGGCCTTTTGGGAAGTGAGGCGGGGAAAGATTCGGGAGGAATGGACGGTTTATTCGATCTGCTGGGCGGGCTGATACAGTCCGCTCCATCGCAGAAGAAAGAACCGTCACCGGAGGAACCGCCGGGTGCGAAAGCTCCGGATACGGCGGATTTTGAGCAGATCCTGCGCATTGTTTCCAAGCTGCAGGATGATGATAAGAATATCCGGCTGCTGCGGGCGCTTCAGCCGCACCTTACCCCGGAGCGGGCTGCCCGGACAGAAGATGTCATCAAGATAATGCGGCTGGCAAACCTGCTGCCGCTGCTTCGTTTTTCCAGCGGCCCGGAAGCAAAAACAGCAGACGAAGAGGAGAGATGACTATGGATCATTGGAACAAAGGAGGGCTTTCCCGGGAGGAATTTCTCCGTATGCGGGAAAATGCCCTGCGCCAGCTGCAGGAATTAGCCAAAAAGCAGCAGGCGTTTGCAAACGTTGACAAGGCACCTGCACAGAATTCGAATGTTATGAAAAATTCATCCGAAAAAGTGTTATCCGCGCGTCCGGAGGAGAAGCCGCAACAAACGGCTCCTGAGAAGATGCAGGATGCCGCCGTTGCCCGGCCGAAGGAAGCCGATTTGCAAACGCCGCCCATTCTGCCGGATCGTCCCGATCGGTTGGATGCCGGAGATTTTTTACATGGAAGCCCAAAACCTGTCTGGCAAAATGAACGGCAGCCTTTGCAGGAACCGCCGGAAATACCACAGCGGCCGATTGCTATGCCGGTCGAGCGGGAAACCGAGGAAAGGCTTTTAGAATTTACACCCGCGATCCCCTCCCATTTGCCGTCAGAAGAATACCTTCATCCGCCGTTGCCCTCGGAACCTGAGGCAGATTTACTGCAGAGCCTTTCCAACATATCGCGTACCATTGAGAACATAGGATTTTCCAGCGAAAGCGGGTTTCAGAACGGTCCGGCCGCAGCGCCGGCGAATGCTGGCCAAAGCCGGGAAGACGTTTTTTTTCCGAATCTGCCCGAATCTAATGTGCCTCAGGCGGATTTTTTGACGGATATTCAAGAAGAACAAGTTTTGCCGGCTTTTGCGCCGGATGATCTGTTCCCTCTGCCGGAACAGCCGGCAAAGGAAGAGGCTGCACCGCCGCGGGAGACATTGCGTCTTTCCATGTCAGAATTACAGCCTGTTATGCCAGCGCCGTCCCATCCTGTTCCACCAGCGCCACCGGCACCGCCTTTGGATTCCGATCCGCGGCAGCCAAGATCGCCGAAACCGGATTCGCCGCCGTCCCGGTCTCCCTATCATCCGGACGGTTTTATACCGGACCGGCCAGGTAGGGTCCCGGTTTTTCATCCGGACGCGGTGGCGGCAAAAGAGGAACGCTATATCCCGCCGGCACCGCCGCAGAAGCCGCCATTTCGGCGCAGAAGCTTTTGGGGAGGGGAAAATCCTAAAAAAAAATAGACGGAGGGAGTCCCCTCATGCTGCTGCACCTGCCGCAGAAAGATGGATTGCTGCTGTTAGGCGTTCTGATCGCCTTATATGTAAACAAGGCGGATCCGAAGCTGATGCTTGGCATCCTCTATCTGCTGTTGTGAACGCATTGCCGGTATTCCGGTAAAAAAAGGACGGCCGACGAAAAGTATATGCTATCCGCAAAAGCTTTCGCCGGCCGTTTTTGCCGACTGTTCTTTTGGCTTTTTCGCCTTTCGGGAGAGACAGGCGGAAAAACCATGGAAACCGGATCAGAAGAAAAGGAGGAATGTCCCTTGCAGTGCTGCTGCAACCAGCATGTTTTTGCACCGCGAAAGGCAAGACCGTTTGTCCGGCTCGCTACCAGGCTGGATGAAAATTTCCAGGGCGGTTATACGCCACAGCAGATCCGTTCTGCTTATGATTTCCCGGCAAATTCCACCGGCCTTGGTCAGACTATTGCGCTGATTACTACTGGACTTCAGCCCAATATAGAATCGGATCTTTCCTTTTTCAGCAGCTTTTTTTCTTTGCCTGCAGCTCGTTTGACAATTCGGCGGATCGGTGCTGTCCCAGAGGTTTTAGATTCGGATTGGGCGTTGGAAACGACATTGGACGTAGAATGGGCCCATGCGCTGGCGCCAGAGGCGGATCTGCTATTGGTCTACGCCGCTTCGGACCGAATTGGGGATCTGATGCAGGCGGCAGATCTGGCGGCGGGCTTAGGCGCGGATGTGATATCCATGAGTTGGGGAGAGCAGGAGCGCCCCGGCCAATCGGAGCTGGAACGTGTTTTTCGCCTATATCCATCGACAGCATTTGTAGGCTCTGCTGGAGATCAGTCTGCCGTTCCATTTTTTCCCTCCACTTCAGGGTTGGTTCTTTCCGCAGGCGGCACCAGTCTGGTTTTGTCTGATACGGGAGAGCGGATCAGCGAAATAGCCTGGTATAGCGGCGGAGGGGGGCCTAGTCAATTTTTTTCCATCACACCGGCCCAGACCCGAATGGAGGGTATCCAGGAACAGACAAACGGGATGCGCGGCACGCCGGACGTCAGTTTCTGTGCGGATCCGGATTATGGCGTTGCCATTTACCACAGTATTGAGATTTCCGGCTCTGCTGGATGGGGCAAAGCTGGCGGTACCAGTTTCGCCGCGCCCGCATGGGCGGCAGTACTGGCTGGAATTCGGCAGCGGGGAGGTACGGCATTACCGCAGAATCTGTACCAGCTGGCCGGCGGAATCCGGTATCTGGAACCTCAGCCGTATTTTTATGATATCATACAAGGGGAAAGCCGTTTATATCAGGCCCGGAAAGGCTGGGATTTGTGTACCGGCCTAGGCTCTCCCCAAGTAAGCCAAATTCAGGAAAGCCTAGCTAGAACGAATATTCAGCAGTAATATTTTTGAGCGCTTTGGCACAAAACATCATGTATCCGAAGCATGCCACGATGACGTACAAGGCGGATGATGCATGAAGTTTCACGCATATAGGCCTTCCGGCCCCATGCACTGAAATTTTATGTGTGTGCCGCCTCCAGAGCGGCACCGGATTTTTCTACACTTTTGCATAGCAAAATAAGGTAAGAACCGTTGAAACGGTTTGATCTGTATAAAGGAGGGTTTTTATGAGCAAAGGCTATATTGTCGCACAGCTTTTTACAGCGCGGCAGGCCCGTCCCATCACGAACGCCACCGTTATCATTTCCCGCCCGGGTACCGGAGGGGAAAGCATCATTCGTACGGTGGAGGTGGATCGGGAAGGAAAAACGGAACCGATCGAAGTCGATACGCTTCCCAAATCACTTTCTTTGGACGAAACATATGAAGGAGTTCCATATACTACTTATGATATTACCATCCGGGCATTTAATTTTGCCAATCAGTTGATCCGACGGGTGCAGGTGTTTGAGGCTCAGACAACGCTGCAGCAAGTTGAATTGATCCCCTTTGACCGGGAAGCTTATACCAATAATACAGACTTTATTTTCGAAACGCCTGCTCACAGTTTGGCACAGGCCGACTGCGAGCCGGATTGTCCACCACAGCAACAATTAGATCAGCCACGGCTGCCGGAGAATCCCATAGAGCGAGAAGTGCGCCCACAGGTACTGCAAAGCGTGATTATTCCCAGTCAAATTGTCGTACATTTGGGAACACCCCGCTCCAATGCTGAAAATGTCTATGTTTCGTTTCCGGATTATATAAAAAATGTTTGCTCCAGCGAAATTTACCCTACCTGGCCGGAAAATGCTATCCGCGCCAATATTTACGCGCAGATTTCCCTGGCGCTCAACCGGGTCTATACGGAATGGTACCCCAGCCAAGGATATAATTTCCAAATTACGAATTCTACCCAATATGACCAGAAATATGTCAAAGGACGAAATATTTTTGAGAATATCAGCCGCATTGTGGACGATATTTTTAATGTCTACGTCAGCCGCATTGGCTCCAGAGGGCCATTCTTCACCGAATATTGCGATGGACGGCAGGTAAGCTGCTCCGGACTAAAGCAATGGGGAACGGTAGATTTGGCCAATCAAGGCTATACGCCGCTGGGAATTTTAAAATACTATTATGGCGACAATATTGAACTGCTGGAAACCAACAATATTCAGGATATTCCTCAATCCTATCCCGGTACACCTTTGCGGCTGGGTTCCCGGGGGACCTATGTGCAGATCCTTCAGGCGAAGCTCAACCGCATCCGGCGCAACTATCCCCTTATCGGCAGTATTACAGAGGATGGAGTATTTGGCACTGCTACCGAAAATGCGGTTAAAACGTTCCAAAGCATATTTAATCTCGCACAGGACGGCATCGTAGGAAAAGCCACCTGGTATAAAATTTCATATATCTATGTCGCCGTGACCAAATTGGCGGAATTGGGGGCGGAAAATGAAAACCTCCCGTCCGACGCGGGCTCTTATCCCGGCAATGTACTGAAAGAAGGGTCCACCGGTCTGGGCGTTTCTATTATACAGTTTTATTTGAGTACAGTTAATACGTTTTATCAAACGGTGCCCGCGGTGGACATTGACGGTATATACGGACCAGAAACCGCCAACGCGGTTAGAACCTTTCAGCGTCAGTTTAATCTTACGCAGGACGGCATTGTGGGAAAAGCCACTTGGGACAAATTGTATAAAATCTATTTGGAACTGGTGGTGCAGCTGCCTGGCTCCACGACCAGCTGCCCGTCTTATCCCGGTACACCGCTGAGGCAGGGCGATTTCGGTCGGGATGTCAGCACGCTGCAGGCTTGGTTGAGCTATATTGCGGACTACGATCCCGGTATTCCGAAGGTTGCCTCCGACGGAATTTTCGGTGCGGGAACGCGGAATGCAGTAGTGGCCTTCCAGCGGAATTATGGCCTGACCGCAGACGGCATCGTAGGGCAGGCCACATGGAACCGGCTGTGCGAAGTTTCAACGCAGATCGCCACTGGAACCGCCTCGGATCAATATCCTGGCACACCGCTGCGGGTTGGCTCCAGCGGCGCCAATGTGCTGAAGATGCAGCGGTATCTCAATTACATTGCCAATACCTATACCAATATCCCTCGCGTAGCAACCGACGGAATTTTTGGAAATGCCACTCGCAGCGCGGTGGTAGCTTTCCAACGGCAGTTTGGCCTGACCGCAGACGGTATTATCGGTCAGCAAACCTGGAACCGGATTGTCCAGGTTTATAATGATCTGAGAGTCCAGGCGGCTTCGCAGCAGGCTCAACCGTCCGTTACGGCATGGAACGATTCTGTGTCATCCGGCACTTCGGTTCCTTATGAAGGGCAAGCGGATTCTGCTGTTCCGGCAGTGGGGGCAGACGTCCAAATCCGGCAGCTTAGAAAACAGCTTCAGGATTTGCTGCGTGCGCACCCGGAGCTTTCAGCTGATCGGCGGGCTTGGCGGGACGATCCGATGATGGAGGCCGGTTTGTTTGAGCAAAATGGCATGCCGCGGCGGGATGAAACGCTTTAAAAGATATCAAAGCTATAAAAAGGCGGGTTTTCCCGCCTTTTTATAGCTTTTTCTAAATTTTACACGCGCAGCCCAGGAAAATAACGGGACAGGCGAAAAAGCCGTAGTGTAAGGCTATTTTGGGGGCAGTGGTTCATCCGGTGTGAGAGAACCTTGCTTTTTCATTGCGAAAGAGTCAGAAGAAGATGGGTCAACAGCCAGGCGAGAAGTCCGCATAATGGAAAGGTCAGCAGCCAGGCGGACAACATCTGTCCGGCAACCGAAAGCTGTACGGATTTGCGGCAGCGTGCGGCGGAACATCCGGCTAATGAGGCAGTCTTGGTGTGGGTAGTGCTTACCGGAAGTCCCAGCAGAGAAAGGACAAGCAGAGCAGCAGCGGAGGCGAGATCTGCTGCCGCCCCTTGGGATTTATCAATTTTGACCATCTCGACTGCGGTTTTCTGAATAATCCGCCGTCCGCCGCACAAGGTTCCGATCCCCATGGCTGCGGCACATAATACGGCAGCTATAAAGATTGGCTGCTTGCCAAGTGACGGAAGATTCGCCGCCATTTGCCAGGCCAATCCCAGCATGGCAGCGAATTTTTGCCCGTCCTGTCCTCCGTGCATCACTGCGCAAGCAGCAGCGCCAGCTTTTTGCCATATGGACAGGCGCTTTTCTCCCAATTGGTAAAGTATAGGTCCCGCAAGACGGTATAAAATCCATCCCAGCAAAAAACCCAGCCCCAGCGAAAGAAAGAGCCCTGCCAGCACTGGCTGCCAATCCTGCCAATGGACGGCGCCGCCTGTGCCTAGTGCCAGGCCGCTGCCCAGCATTCCGGCCATCAGTCCATGACTTTCGCTGGTGGGGATCCCCCAATACCAAGCGGCAGCGGCAAACAAGACTACCGATAAAAAGCATCCTGCCAGTGCGCAAAAACCGGCCTCTCCCGCTTGGGAAAAATCGGTCAGATTCAGAATGGTTTTAGCTACCTGACCACCCATCAGGCAGAAAAACAACGCTCCTGCCAAATTACAGGCGGCAGCCATCCAGGCGGCAGCACGGTAAGGCATGCTGCCGGTAGCTACAACGCCGGCGATGGCATTGGGGGCGTCGGTCCAGCCGTTGACAAAAATCAGCGCCAAAACGGAAAAAAAGAGTAAAAAACGCAAAAAATCCGCCTCCTTTCTGCTAAAAGAATATGCAGAAAAGAAACGGAAAAGAAGATGTTGGCACCGGCCCTTCCAGTGAAGGACCCGACGGCTGATGATACTTTTGTTCTAGGCTGCACGGTTCTGTGTTAAAGAGTGGAATTTTCATCTTCCAACGCAAGCCGGTACAGCTCTCCTTTTTTGTATCCGGTTTGTTTTGCCACCTGTTTTGCAGCGTCAGAAACTGAGATCCCGGATTCCCGCAATGCTTTAACCTGCGCTGCCGCTTCCTCCAGGGTCAGGGAGGTTTTTCCCGGCTCTGGCGCTCCTTCAATAATCAGAACATATTCTCCTCTGGGGGATTTTTCCCTGTACCGCTCCAATGCGCCGGAGAAGGTGGTACGAATAATTTCCTCGTGCAGTTTGGTCAGTTCCCGGCACAGGGCAATGCGCCGGTCTCCCAGTACCTCCAGCATATCCTGAAGGGTGTAAATCAGCTTATGGGGCGCTTCATAAAAAATCAGCGTATGCTGATCGCCGGAAATCTGATGCAGATGTTCCATCCGGTTTTTTCGGTTGGTACTCAAAAAGCCTTCAAAGCAAAAGCGGGAGGTGGGAAGTCCTGAAACCGCCAGGGCGGAGATGGCAGCTGATGGACCGGGAATGACGACCGTAGGAATGTCTCTGGCCGCACACAGCCCTACCAGATCCTCCCCGGGATCGGAGATGCAGGGCATACCGGCGTCGGTGACGATGGCACAGTTCTCTCCCGCTTCGATCCGAGCCAGAATTTCTTCTCCCCTTTCCCGCAGATTATGCTGATAATAGCTGATCATGGGCTTTTTGATCTGGAAATGACTGAGCAGTTTTTGGGTAACCCGGGTGTCCTCGGCTGCAATAAAATCCACCTCACGCAGCGTTTGGACCGCTCGTGGGGAAAAATCCGATAAATTTCCAATCGGTGTTCCTACCACGCATAAAGTTCCGGACATAAAAGGTACCCTCCTGTTTTACAGATTCTCTTTTTTATTGATTTTATAGACCAAAAATTGCCTGATAAGCCTTTGTAAGTGTTTATAAAAAATGCTTGAAAGTGGCTTAAATAAAAGCTTTTTCGCATATTTCTATTTATCGCTTTATATCTCCGCATAAGTTGGTTTTGTAAAGTTGGGCACCATTTTAGCACCACAAATCAGACAATACACATAAACATAGTGCGGTGTTATCACACCCACAAAGGCAGTTTAGACTACCTTGTTTTATGCCATTATGTTACGCATTGCAGTTCAATAAGCCTTGCAAACAAAGGCTTTACAGGCACAAAACTGATAGGACAAGGTGTTTATACCTTTTCCCTCAAAATGACCTTTAACTGCGTAACATCTCAAGGAGAAATGCTATCCCTTTTGATTATCTATTCCTTTCCGTTTTTTTTGTAAAAAGTTCCGTAGCAAGCATCGGAAAGGGGTACCCTTTCCGCAAAAATTACTCGTTTCTATCAACGATAGTAAGAGAACTTTTGGTTTGTTGGGAATATCCCAAATCCTTGCGTAAATGAGTAATTTGTTAATTTCTTTCATCCGAAACAATGTGTTCTATTCCGCAATGCTCTTTGCTTAAATAATCCTTTAAGAATGTTGGAAACGCCTTGTGTTTCCCTAAATCTGTAATAGGTATCCAGTACATTTCTTCTTTTGCACCTTGGGTATAGCTGTCACTAAAGAGTTGTTTGCTTCCTTTTGGCTTCATCAAGTAGTAAAGGCAAATTTCGTGACAATCCAAACCCGTCAAGGAGCCACTGTTTTCACGAAAAAAATTTTCATGAATAACGGCAAGGTGGTCTATTTCGTAGCAGATACCTGTTTCCTCATATACCTCTCTTACAACAGCATCTTCGGCAGTTTCTCCCATATGAACGGCACCGCCTACAGAATAGAAATAGTCTTCCAATTCATTTCCTGCAAACAATACACAACCATCCTCAATGATAATTGCTGCTGCTCGGTAACGAAACCATTTATTATCTTTTGTAAAACCACAATCAAATTCCATTTCCATTCACTCCAAATTTAGAATCTGTCAATCTGTATACCATATATTATCACTCCCAAAGAGGGCGAAAGTAACGAGCGGTTTTGTCCTCGAATAGCATGATATTTCCTTATATCTGCTCGTATCGTCTTAAATCGCCACAGGAAATTCGGGCACCATTTTGGCACTAAAGCTTCAAAAATCATTGCTGTTTTGAGTGCCTTGGCAAATGAAAAAGTCAGTATTTGCAAGAGTTTTCACAGTTCAAGGTCGTTTGACACCGCAATTTCAAATACTATTTTTTATGATAGATACGCAAAATCTCCTGCGAGAAACCGCCTTCCCCCTCTACCAAAAGGGGAGGCTCTACCGTCATGTAGGGTTTGGAGCCTTTTTTGCCCTCGACTAAAAAAAGCCAAGGGGCAGAGGCCGGACGCTGCTGGACAAAGCGCACTCGTTTAGGCTCTATTCCGGCGCTGCGCATAGCGCATAGTATGTCGCACAACCGTTCCGGTCTTTGACAAAGGCATAGTCTTCCGCCGAAACGCAAAAGCCGGGATGCGGCCTGGCAAACATCCTCAATGGTACATAATACCTCGTGCCGGGCAATTCTTTCCGCGCCGGTCTCGCTTAAAATGCCGCTGCCCTGCGCTTTATAAGGCGGGTTGCAGGTCACCAGATCCAGCGGTCCGCAGGGAAGGGAAGAAAGTTCTTTCAGATCGGTCAGAAGTGGGATGAAGCGGTCTTTTAACCCGTTTTTTTGAATGGATTGTTCCAGTTGCTCAATTGCCTGCTTTTGGATATCCGCCCCGTAGCACAGGCGGGGCGGATCGTCTCGGAACCACAACAGCGGAATGATACCGCAGCCGGTTCCCAAATCACAGCAAAGATCTTTCCGCCTGGGAGCGGCAAAATCAGAGAGCAAAAACGCATCGGTTCCAAATTTGTGAGCGCTGCTCACACAGATAAACAGAGAAGGGGACAGCTCTTCCCAGCAAAACTCTTCTCCCATAGCTCCTCCTTACTGCAATTCCAGCAGCCGACACAGTTCGTGCATGGCTTGGCTTTTACACATGACTACCATTCGATCTCCGCTGAGCAGCTGGGTGTTGCCGCGGGGGATGATCAGGCTGCCGTCCCGGAAAATAGAGACAATAATCGACTCCACCGGCAGCTGCATCTGGCTTAAGGTTCTGCCATGGAATTTGTAATTTTTGGGCAGCTCCAACTCACTTAAAGAGGCTTCTCCGCGGTTTAAGCTCATGAGTTCCTTAATAACGGCAGTATCCACTTCATGTTCCAGCAAACGGGCGATACTATCGGTACTGCTGATGGGGATATCCACTCCCAGCTGTTTCATGACCGACAGGTTTTTGGGGTTGTTCACCCGGGCCACAGTGCGTTCCACACCGAAATAGCGTTTGGCCAGCTGGCAGGCCACCAGATTGCTTTCGTCCTGACCGGATACACCAATCAGAGCGTCGCAGTCTCGGATGCCGGCATTTTCCAATGTGTCCAATACCGTTCCGTCCCCCTGGATTACCGGCAGATCAAGGCTGTTGGCAACCCGCAGGCAGACATCGGGATCCTTTTCGATGAGCACCGGCTCATGTCCGTGCTCCAGCAGCGTCTGGGTCAGATAAAATCCGATTTTTCCGCCGCCGACTACAATCACTTTCATAGCAGTAACTCCATTTTTCAAGTTTAATCAATGATACGGGCGGCAACCAGCAGATCACCGGGGCGGAGTGTTTCCTGATCGTTTTGAATCAGGGTAAAATCTCCGTTGAGATGCAAAGTCCCCAGCAAATGGGTGTCAGTCACGCGCAGATCCTTTAAATACCGGCCAATCCATTCTTTCTGCGGATAGACGGTATAATAAGAAAGAACGGCATTGCCGATTACTGTATGCCGCGCCTCGTAGGTTCCGGATAGGGCCGACAGCACCATGTCTACCGTAAGGTTGGTAGGGCTGATGGTACGGATATTAAAGGTGGAGAAAATCTTTTCCCGTTTTGGGTCAAAAATACGGGCCAGCACCGTCTTGGTGTGAAAAATTTCCTTAGCCATTTGGCAGACCATAATATTGACGTTGTCATCCTCGGTCATAGCCAGAATGGCGTCGCAACCCTCAATGCCGGCGCGCTTGAGCACATCCTGGTCGATGGGTACACCGCTGATGGTATAGCCTGAAAAATCCGAATCCAGCAATGCGAAATGGGCTTCCTCCCGATCCAGTACCGCCACATCGTGCCCCATCCGGTCCAGCTCAGATGCCAGCATAGATCCGACTTTGCCACAGCCAACAATCAAAATATTCATAGTATCCTCCGAGCCGATAAAATAAAAAAGACTGCCGCAGCTGATGGCGGTATCCCAGTTTTGCCCGGATTAGCTTTTTGAAAAGTAACGGCGAAACAGGGCAGACTTGTCTTTTTGACCGGCAACATTATTATACACGTCTCAGCATAGAAAAACAATGCGAAAGGGCATTAAAAAAGCATTAAGAAAGCGGCGCTGCGGCGCCGCTTGAAAAGAATGGCTATGCTTTCTCCGCCGGATTGGATGCGGCAGAGTTCAGCCGTAGACCGGCTAGAATTTTGCGGAAACGGAAGGTGAACATCAGCACCGTGACCAAAACCGCCAGAAAATCGGCTATCGGCTCTGCCAAAAAGACGGCGAACACCTGATCTGAGAAGAACAGCGGCAGGATAAAAATAAGCGGAATCAGCAGAATTACTTTACGCAGCAATGCCAAAAACAGGGAAACGGCTGCTTGCCCCAGTGCAATAAAGGTTTGCTGACAGGCGATTTGCGCGCCAAAAAACAGAAAAGTACCCATATAGATGCGCATTGCCCAGACTGAGATTTCCGTTAGCGCCGAATCAGAGCTGAAAATCAGGATAAAGGCTTTGGGAACCAACATACAGCCGGCCCAAAGGACAAAGGTAAAAATCATGCTGCAGACCAACAGAAGCTGAAAAGCTTTTTTCACCCGGTCGGCATTGCGAGCGCCGAAGTTATAGCTGATAATAGGCTGTGCACCTTGGGTAAGCCCCATTAACGGCAACATACCGAATTGCATTACGCTGGTCAAAATGGCCATAGCGCCTACTGCCAGATCGCCGCCAAACCGCTGCAGCTGGGTGTTGAAGCAAATGGACAGCAGGCTTTCCGTGGACTGCATGATAAAAGGGGAAACTCCCAGCGCCAACACCGGACCGATAATTTTGGGGTTCAAGCGCAACCGGGAAAGGCGGATGCGCAGAATCGTTTTTTTACCGGTTAAAAACACCAAGACCCAAATGGCGGAGACCGCTTGAGAAATGATGGTCGCCAATGCGGCGCCCTGTACGCCCATATCAAACAGAAAGATAAAAACAGGATCTAAAACGATATTGCACACAGCGCCGATGATGGTAGTTTTCATTCCCACCTGTGCAAATCCCTGAGAAGTGATGAACATATTAAGGCCCATAACAATCTGCACAAAAATGGTACCGGCTGTGTAAATACGAAGATAACCGGTGGCATAGCCAATGGTGTCGGCGCTGGCGCCGAAAGCCATTAGCAGCGGCTCACAAAAAACTAGGATGACAGTGGTGAGCACTACTGAAATGCAGACCAACGCCGCACAGCAGTTGCCGAGAATTTTCTCCGCCATATTATTATCCTGGCGGCCCATAAAAATGGCGGCTCGTGCCGCGCCACCCATGCCGATCAGAGAACTGAAAGCGGTGATCAGCGTGATAATTGGAAAGGTCACGCCCACACCGGTTAAAGCGGTGGCGCCAATCACGGGAATATGACCGATATACATACGGTCCACAATATTATACAGAAGGTTGATAATCTGGGCGGTGATGGTCGGGACTGCCATAGTGAACAGCAGTTTACCGATACTCCCGGTGCCAAAATCCGCCTGGGAACTTTTTTTCAATCAGGTCCCTTCCTTTCACAGGGTAGAGTAATTGAATTATTCAAAATCGCATTCATTCTCATCGCCGCAGGGATCCCGGTTAAGGGCGCCGACCATGTCGCGCCCCTGCACATAATTGGCTTGACGGGCTTGTTCAATGGTGTTGTCCAAAAGCTCCAGCACGGCGCGTGGATTCCGGATAGCCTTGAGCTCCTTAGTAGGAGTGTCACTGTCCTTGGCGTGCAGCGTAATGGTGCCGCATCCAAAAATCCGTTGCGTAATGGGCAGAGCAAGCTTTTTGTCAGTGATTCGATAGAGCATAATCTCGTCTTCGTGAATATTCAAAAAGCCTTTGCGGGTAATAAATTTCTCCGATGTGATGATGTATCTTGTAAAGTTGATGGCAAGTCCCAGAAAATTGCGGGGTTTATCGGTCCAAAGCTGATTTTTCATCGGTTCCATTCCAAACACTCCTTTGGCTGAAAGGATTAAGAATAACATTTCTATTATAGCAAGGATGGGTTAAAAGAACAAGAGTCGATTTCCATCGGGGGTATCAGAGACGGATATGATGCAAAAAACGTTTGATTTTTTCTATCTCATCATTTACATATCAAGAGGTAAAGCTATACAATCAGCATACAACGTATTTTTGCCTCGTAAAACAGTACAAAACGAGGCATTTACATATGAGTGTCTGCTTATAAGAACGTTGATTTGAAGAGAAACAGCGCTGTTATAAGTAAACACATTGAAATATCGCCATTAGCTTGCTATAATAGATTTACACTGGACTGGAGGCATATTCATGAACTTTTATATTAACAACTCTGATTATCTCCAAAAAGCCCGGAAATACGGGCATTTCACGGGATATAAGAACTGAATTTACTACCGATTTACTACTTTCGGATTGAGTTTTGACACGCTTCTGCTTCCCGTGAAGCCCAGCGCCCAAATAGTGACACATCGAAAATTGAATACGACACCGCAGACAGCGGCGTTCTCTTTTCCCCTTTGGGGAGATCAGGACGCCGCTTTTTTGCGCCCAAAAACAGAAAGGAGGCGACCGCCTATGTACTTTACTTCCGGCAGCGACCGGGCCTTTGAACAGCTCATGCAGACGAGGCCGGGCGCAGATCATTTTGACAACGGCGAGGCCGGAGCGCCGGAGGACTGCGGCACCTGCCGTTTCTACCGCCCGCACTGGAAGTACCAGTTTTGTGTGTATGAGGAATGTCCCTACCAGCCGGGCAAGCTCACCGCCCTTGACGGCGCGGTGAAATTTCAAGTGAAAGGAGTGGACGACGAGATGGCAGTTTTTCGAGTGGAGAAAAACCGGGGCTATACGGTGATGTCCAACCACCACCTGCGGAACAAGGACTTGTCCCTGAAAGCCAAGGGCCTGCTGTCGCAAATGCTGTCCTTGCCGGAGAGCTGGGACTTTACGCTGAAAGGCTTAATTCGCTTACCGCTCATTTTGTCCTATGGGAATCTTGTTGGGGTTGCCACCCCAAGCCCGCCTTTTTGCGGCTTGCGCCGCTTGAAAAAATCCACCCACGAAAGGAGGTTCATAGCCATGAAAAAATATAACACGCCCCACCGCCACCGGGTAATCAAGACACGCTTGACAGAGGAAGAATTTGCAGAGTTTTCCGAGCGGGTTTCACTCTGCAAAATGAGCCAGTCCGAATATATCCGGCAAGCACTAATCAAGTCACGCATACGCCCGGTCATTACCGTTTCCCCGGTCAATGATGAATTGCTTTCTGCCGTTGGGAAGCTCACAGCCGAGTACGGGAAAATCGGCGGGAATCTGAATCAGATTGCCCGCTGTCTGAACGAGTACGGCGCACCTTATAACGCCCTCTCTGGGGAGGTACGAGCTGCCATAGCCGAGCTTGCCGCCTTGAAGTTTGAAGTGTTGCAGGCAAAGCACCGCTTGGAGGAAGCCCAGGCACGGGACCGGGTGAAGGAGCGAAAAGCCCGTACAAGGCGGCTCATTCAGGAGGGCGCTGTACTGGAAAAAGTGTTGCCGGAAGTACAGACGGTAGGGCTTGACAATCTGGAAGAATACCTGCGGCGGAAGCTGGCAGGGCACGATTGAAAACGGCTGGGAGGTCTCCGGGAAACCGGGGGCCTTCCTCTTTTTTATCCCGAAGGGCGCACTTACTCACCACCTGCAAGGCAGGCGGTGGTATCCCTCCAGGTGGTCGGGCTCGTGCGCTCTTCACGAACTGTCTTTCAGACATTTCTCCAGAGGGGGCGGGCAATGTCGCAAGCGAACATCGCCTGTGCAGACGGCTCTTTATTTTGCTTTGTCAGCAAAATGATGAGGTGGCATACTGCTCCTTATCCCGCCGCCTGCCTGCGAAAACCTGCCACTGGCAGCTTTATCGCAGCTATGGGTGTGCCATGTTATTCGGCACACCCATTTTCTCTTTAGGAAAGAGAAACAGAAAAAAGAACGAAAGGACGGTGAAAAAGAATGGCGATTTATCATTTAGAAGCAAAAGTTATCAGCCGAGGTGCGGGGCGATCTGCTGTTGCTGCTTCTGCATATCTGAGCTGCTCTAACATTCTGAACGATTACGATGGAGTGCGGCACGACTACACCCGGAAGAAAGGGCTTGTGTGGCAGGAGGTGTTTCTGCCGAAGTTCGCTCCGACCGAATGGAAAGACAGAGGTATACTTTGGAACGCTGTTGAGGAAAACGAAAAGACAAGGGACAGCCGCCTTGCTCGTGAGTTCGTTTTGGCACTCCCTGTTGAACTTACCAAAGATCAATGGAAAGAGTTATTGATTGATTTTATTCAAAATAATTTCGTTAGCGATGGAATGTGTGCGGATGTGGCGATTCACGATCCTGATCCTCCCGGTCATAATCCTCACTCTCATATTATGGTGACGGTACGTCCGTTAGACGCAAACGGCAGATGGCAGTACAAGACTGAGAAAGAATATCTTTGCGTCAGGAACGGAGAAGAACGGGGCTTTACCGCCGCCGAGTTTAAGACGGCGAAGATAGCCGGTTGGGAAAAGCAATATCAGTATAGGCTTCTCAAAAGGCGGAAAACCGAAATAATAACGGCCATGTGCATATCAAAAAAATCAGCCAAATGGTCTTGTAGTTCAGACCATTTGGCTGTATAATTTGTAAATTAAGAAGACTGTAAAAAGGTACCTTTTGATTATAGCTCTAATGCAAAACACAACATTCATTTTTTAGCTTTTGGTCTCTTTTATCGCGAGATAGTTTGTATTTATGGGAAAAGTGAGGATTATATCAATGAAATCACATAAACACAGATCTTATTTTTGGCGCAGAGCTGTCAGTGTGGCACTTTGTGTTGTGCTGCTCAGCGCAAATATGATGGAAGTATCGGCGGCCGAGGAACTTATGCGGGATGAGCCGCTCATTGAAGAAGAAAGACAGAGTGAGGAGAGCGTCTCTCCGGGTGCTGATGCCACGGGGGAGCTGTTAGAGTCATCCAATGTGGATGGGCAGGAGGAAACGGATACCTTGCCCAATATTGAAGAACAGCCGGAAACAGTCGGAGCAGAAATGTGCAAACACCATATGGAGCATGATGAGACATGCGGCTATACAGAGGGAAACCCCGTGTGCAGCTTTATCTGCCCCAGCTGTCCCGTGGAAGAGCAGATCGACGCCGTCCTTGCTCTGCTGGAGCAGACAGAGGAGCTGGACGAAGAAGGCATGCTGCGCCTTTACGAGCAGGCTCTTGCCGCCAAACGGGCATTCGAGCGTCTGGAGTGGGAAGAGCAGGCGCAGATCGACGCAGACAAGATCGACATGCTTTTAGCGGTTGTGGAGACCCTGAATACTCAGACGCTGGACGCTGGCGATAGCGCTGCCGACGGAATGAAGATTGTCACCGCCGAGATCCGGGCGGAGGGAGTGAACAATCAGGCTTTGTCAGATGGAAACTCCTTTACCATTGACTTTTCCAAGCAGTTTACTCTGCACATTGAGGTGGAAAGCAAGTTGAATCTGGCGAACAAAAAGGTGAAGATTACCGTGCCAGACGGGCTGACCGTGGTGGAATATCCGATTCCTGAGCGGGGCGGTATGGCGGAGAGCGTAACGCCTGAAAGCATTGACGAGCTGCACAGTGAGAACAACTACGGCGGATACTGTCCCACAAATGGCACCATCACCTATTCCCTCAAAAATACGGCGGAAAAGAACAGCTTTAATATCGTTCTGGCCCCGGACACCGTTCTCTGGAACAGAAGGTCGGAGCAGAAACTTGAGGATTTTTCGTTTAAAATCGAAGTCTACACAGACGCTCAAACATATCAGACAATCTCCGCCACTCCTATGATTACGGGCAAATACAATGATACGCCTGGTGACGACAGAGCTATCCAGACCGGCCCCAGACTGTCACGTGTCGGTGTGAAGAGCGGTGTGCCTACGGCAGCGAATCAGCCTTTTGCCCTGCGGCAAATCTGGATAAACCCGGACAAGGACTACATCGATATGCCCCAGTTCTTTAAGAAGCTGGAGATCACAATTGCCCTGCCATACTACACAAAAAATGGCAGCAATATTTATGCGGAATTCGATCACATCACCTGGGATCCTGCGGGACAGTCCACCAGGCCCAACCTGCTGGATCCGAAAAACCACAAGGGCGAGGACGGCAGCTATAAGGACGGGTTTACCTTTACACAGAAGACAAATGAAAATGATCATACCGTCACACTGACCTGGGAAAACCTGTACCTGGAGTACGGGCAGGACTACTTTACTCCTTACTTTAAGTGGACGGCTGATTGTGACGACACAGCTACAAATGCCGTCAAGTGGGGCAGCAATTCGATTCTTAACACCGGTAAGACAGCCCCCGGATGCTACGAGGGGAAGACGCCCACTACTGGCGCTGCCTCCGCAGTGGGCGGAACGATCGCCTGGCAGGATGACAGTACGTGGTATCTCTATAATGGTGACTGTACTACGATCAACTTTACGGCCCAAGCAGGAGAGAACATGAGTGTGAGCGGAAAAGCCAACAATATGCCAATTTATAATAATTACGCAGGCGATTCCGATATTATCTATTATCTGGGACAGTTCCATGTGGTCAACCAGGGCGGCGCCGCGAGCGCCGATAAGACGGTGGAATTCACCTATGGAAACAATGATAAAATCGGCGTCACCGCCCAAAAGATTCCTGCAAGCACGGGCAATACTGTGGAGGTCTGGTATACGACGACAAAGAACCCAAGCGAGCAAAAGTATAGCGGCACCCTCACCAGCAGCGGCGGCTTTGTCACCTTTACCGCCCAGATGGCAGGACTTGGCGAGGACGAGTATTTCACCAAGATCAAGGCCAACGTAGGCAGCTATGAGAAGGATTACGTGGGATATGTGTCCTCCCGTGATCAGGATCCGACGTCGGGATACGCCACCACCTTCGGCAAGCTGCTGACCGCAGACGCGGGTACTTATACCAACTTTGCTTCCATGAAAATGTACGATACAGGTTCCGATGAGAGCACGGCCAAATCGGGCAACTATACCGTAAAGGTCACAAACACAAGGGGCGAGATCCCTCTGGCCATGGAGCAAGCGTATAAAGAAGGAACTTTGGAGCGAGTGCCTATCCTGAGCAAGACCTCCGCAACGGCGGGAGACACCATTACATTCAACGGCCTGCTCAGTTCATCCGCTTACCCTTATTCCTCCAATAATGTCACAACGGATCAGGAAATCTATATCCGTCTGCCGGAGAAGATAACTGTTGAAAATCTCAAGCTGTATCAGGAGGTTGGTAGAATAGCGGATAAGGTTTTCCTGCTCGATGCAGTCACAGAGACTGTGACGAATCCCCAAAGAACGGAAATACCCGAAACTGCATACAAGTTTGAGGCTGTGACATCTGCCGAAGCAGGCTACAAGCTGTACAAGATTTCCTTTACGAACCAAGATAACCCCGCAAAGGTCGGCTGGTTCACCGATGGACTGGGGCAGTACCAGATCGGAATCTCCTTTGATATGAATATCGCCAAGGATGCCGATGCCATGACCCTCGATATGAGAGACTGCGTACGGTTTAAGAGCGCATCACTGACCTCAACATCAAACAATGGTACCCTGGCTCAATATCAGGTTATGGATGAGGGGGTGCGGTACAGCACCTTCAATGTCAACGCAAAGGGTGCTAAGCTATCTGTAGTGGCGGCAAGGCTTGGCTTGACCTTCACTTTCGGCGCAAGAATAACGGAAAAAGGTTCTAAGGCTGAGTTCGATGCTACGAAGTATTCCAACTTTGAGAATGACAAGCAAAAGGTCTATCTGAAGGACGCAGATCACGTGGTGGACATGCTGTTCACCCTGAAGAATGAAACCGGAAGGGAGTTTTCCGAGGAGGACGCTCATGCCTTCTATTACTTTATTCCGGTGCCTAAGAACGGCGACTTGTGGGATAGCCATATGCAGGATCAGCCATTTGAATTTGATATGAGTCTGACACGCGCACCGGAGCTCCAGATTGGTGGAAATCATCAAGGTGAGATTCAGGTCACCTATGCCACGGAGATCGATTCCAAGGTGCAGGCGGGCAGTGACACGCATTACACCAATACGGCTAAATACATGACAGAGGAAAAGCTGTTAGAGGGGTGTGCTACCGATGAAGCAAAGGTTGCGAAGTGGAAAGAGGTCAAAATGATTCGCATTGCGGCGAAGCCTGATATTACTTCAATCCCGAAAGACGCCGAACTGAAAGTTAATATGCGACTGGAGCCGACGTTTAATGAGAACGCGGACTTTGTGGGTAGTGAGATCAACTTCGGACCATGTGGGGTATCTCCTTACTCCGTGGGCAATACGCTGAATCAGGGTCACAATCCTCTGCCCCGCATTCAGGTAGAGTTCCAGACGGGCGTCATTGGCGGTAAGATTTTTATCGATAAAAACTTTAACGGCACATATGAAAAAGACACGGATGAACTTTACACAGGCAGTGTTACGGTAGAAGCGAACCACAGCAACGGCAATGAAAACTGCACTGAGGGGGATGCTGCGCATAAGACAACTGCCTCAAATGGAAATTTTGAATTCACAGGCCGCCGGGCGGACACCTACCATGTGACTGTCACAAACCCCGGCAGCACCGACGCCAACGGCAATAATCCGCTGAAATTCTCCCTGCCGGAAAGCGGAGGAAAATTCTCGCTGGATGCGGGAAAGAACACCGCCACGGCCAGCGTTGTTCTGGATGTGAATAAAAATTCTAATGACATCGAGGATGCACAGTCCCTTCTGGTCGGCTTCCAGCAGCCCCATACGGTGACGTTCAGCGTGCCAAATGGGCAGGGCGGAACTACAACCAAGGTGTGGCACGGGGACAAACTGGGGGACATGGTCCCAACAGTCACCGCCGATAAAGGCTATCGCTTCACCGGAAACTGGACGGTCGGAGCCAACACATATACCGCCGACCAACTCAAGGAAGTAGCAATTTCCAGTGACGTGACCGTTAAAGCGGAAGTAAAACAGCTCTATTCCCTCACCTATGACCTCAACGGAGGCAGCGGGGCAGCGGCTCCGGCGACCACCTGGCATATTCAGGGAGAGAAGGTCAGCCCGGATTATACTGGCACGGGAAATCTGAAAAAGGGCGAAAAGACGATTTTTGTCGGCTGGAGTAAAACGCAGATCGAGAAGGCGCTTCCGGAAGACGCGGCGCAGGCGGACATCGACAAGATTATCTCGCATGATGAGCACATCATGCCCGCCCAAGATGTTACGCTTTATGCCGTCTACGCGGTGGACGGCAACGGCAACGGCAACCCGGATTACAATGATGATGCCGT
>Ga0129308_1001189_pt1 | contig 29312 bp, 20 predicted proteins | sample L827metagenome_FD_94440 | JGI IMG/M metagenome (GOLD analysis project Ga0129308, IMG submission 94440) | Ring-tailed lemur group fecal microbial communities from Wisconsin, USA - L827 metagenome | ecosystem: Host-associated > Mammals > Digestive system > Large intestine > Fecal | place: USA...
ATTGTTAATATTGTCAGGAGTCTGATTATGAGTTTTGGTAACTCAGAATTGAAAGAAGACGCGTAGCAGGCGTAAAAAAGCCATTACGTGCAACTCACATAATGGCTCGTTATTAACCGCCAGGATATTACGCGGAATTAGACGTTGAACCATGACTTTTGCTTTATTTTATTGATATTTAATGTTTTAATTTATACTGCTCTTTAATTATACTCATCATTGTACTCATTTTGGAATTGGCTCGCTTTCGAAATGGACAGTTCGTATGTTCGACTCCATAATCGGCACCATTTCAAACTTTTGCCAAGTCTACCGAAACCAACTCAAAGCCCGTATACGGCTAGTTTCTAGCCCGTACCTTATCTTTTGGTATCAACTGGAATCAAATCACAGTTGGGGGCATAAGTGGGGGGCAATCTGTGTTCGGTCCAGGGATATGCCCTAATGAAGTGTATGTATCCCGGTAAGCCGTGGTGCGACAGAGAAACCAAGAAGGTTCGCCTTTGCTCCGGTGAAGTCTTTCATTACGCCATAGTTACCAGCCGTACGGAATACAATCCCGCAGCGGATCTAACCAGCGTGATGTCAGGACATGAATCAAAACATTATCCCTTCCTTATTGTTGTGGAGTCAGAGAGTAAATGGCATTTATTAGTCATTAAAAAAATAATCAGTTGAATTGGTTATCCATGACTTCCCCGACACACTTAAATGTGTCGGGGAAGTGAGTTTGTTATGATGTGAATATTTTTATATCTACACCCATCTCATCAGCACTACTTAACCAATCTTCGATTAGTTGAAAAGCTTGTATTGTTTCAGATTGCTGTTCAGTATCTTTTGACATCTCTTCAATGAAATGTTTTTTCGAAAAAGAGTTGCCCATTACTATCCATATTTCTTTATTGCACAATGGTGATTTTCTTCTATTAGATATTAACTCCCAGGTTTTTTCCTTAAGTTTATTTTCTTTATTAGGGATCTTTCCAATTTCGTTAAAGGCTAATCTAAAACGAGACTCAAGTTTATGTTTGGCTTTATGGGATGGCCATGCTTTATCCCAAATAGAGTAGTTTCCTGGGGTATTAGCATCTGAGTGTGAAATCAGATAGGTTAAGTTTTTAATTGCTTGACTTCCGACCTCTGCTATAGCTCCTGCTGAGGATTTTGGAGAACTGAATGATTTCCCACATTTTACATGAATGAAACATAATTTATCCGGTGATGATACGATAAAATCACATGGTTCTGTATCCATGTCAGTGCAAAGAACGAGATCGCAATTTGGAATATAAGGATGAAAGGGGCCCAATTGTGGAAGAGTAGCATTGCTATTTGAGTGGTTTTTTAATTGATCAATTAAATAAAATATAGAATTCTTATCAAAGCTTGTGCTTGTAGTATTAATATACATATCTTTTTCATCATACTTTCCTTTTTCTTTAAGACCCTTTGAAAGCAGGGCTGGAATGCTTATGAGTGAACGTCCCGCCCAACTTTCCTCAGCAGTAATACCTTTTTCAAAAGGAAGCGAAAATTTATAAAATTTCGACGCACTATATGTTGTTCCATCTAAGAAAAGAATTCTAAAATAGTCATTATTTAAATAAGAAATTATTTTATTGAAATCATCATAATTGTTAGTAGTTGTCAAAAGGTAACTATGTTTATCTTCTTCATACTGAATTTGTATTTTAAATGGTTTTGAACCAACAAATAACTCCGCTCCTTCACTTTCTGAATATTGAAGGTAATAATAGTCCGGTAGGAAATTCTTTTCGGAAATTAATTCGGTATCGAAATCTGATAAATCTAGAATAATTGAAACTATATCGGAATTGGGTTTTTCATTGATGGGTTGCGAGAATGACTTTATTAATCGGCCATTATTAGTTGCTTCTTTTGCTGTTCCTAAATCAATTTTCTCAATCCATTCAGATAGTTCTTCTATACTAAAATTCCTTTCCATTTGGTCAGAGACACGACCAGACCTAGCCCCTATATAGAAACTACTGTCATTTTTCCCTTGTTCATCCTTATTAACTACTTTCAATGTTGTTAGTGCGTACATGGCATTGCGCTGAGTGCTATTTATATTTTCTAGGTTTTTACCTTTTAAGGACATCGCTTCCGGTCTATTTTTTGCAGTACCTATAGCCCTTGAGTGAGCTTCTTTTATTTCACGGACTTTAGTGGCTGCAGCTAATGCTGTTAATCTATTAATATTTATAGGGTTTGCAAGATTTAAGTCGATTCTATTTGCATACTTGGCACCAGCGCTGTCAAAGATAGCTATGCTATTAGATAACTCTTTGATTATTATTATTTCTAGCTTTGGTTCAAAAAATAATTTATCAGAAAGATACCTGGAGCTATTGAATGATATATATAGATACATGAATACATTATGGTTATTTTTTATTTCTTTAACAAGTGAACCTTGTGTATGCAGTTCCCAATATATTTTATCCAAAAGAAGGGGGGTTGAGTAATTAGGCCCTTTTTCTATAAAGCAAACGGATGCCAATGGTATTGAAATATCATTGGCATTTATGGATTGCAAGTCCAATCGTTCTCTGAAACGACTAGAGAAGTAGCTGTATTCAGGGAAGTTATCAAGAAATCCTTTTATTAGGTTAGTTGTGCTTAGCGATTTTATAAATCCTTTTGAACCGCTAGGTGTTGATATGTAGTCATCAAATACGCGGTAACTTTGCCACATTCTTTCATTGGATGAACTAGCTAGATCTATTATCATCGGTTCTATTGAATTGTAATTCCTAACAACTCTCCCAATAGTTTGAACCAATTCTCTACCACTTCCAACTTGATAGGTTAAAACTAGTAATTTTGCTTCAGGCAAATCTACACCTTCATCAAGTTTATGTTGATGAATTAGAACTCTTATGTTGTCAGATTTTAATGCGGAATTTACTGATTTAAATTTACCGCTAACTTCATCATTTCTAAATGTCTCATGTATACTTACTGTGTTGAATTTTTTAGAAATTGATTCGTGGTATCGAGATATATCATAGGCATCTTTACATTTTATTATGCATTTTATATTTTCATTTTTTTCTAGAAAAACCTGTACTTCTTGAAGCATTTTCTCCATTGAATTCACTTGAATGAAATTTGGCTCAGTAATTATTTTATCAGAAATAGCCTGTTTAAATGTAAAGATAAAATAATCATCTAAGTCAACGTTTAATTCGAAAAGATCATTCCTATATGGTGTTGCCGTTATTACAACTTTTATTGCATCTGATTGTCGTACGATTTCTCGCCATACAGGAGATGGTTCAGAATGACCTTCATCAATAATAATAAGATCAAAGAAACTTTGTGTCTCATCTAGGTCTTCTGGTGATAACATTGATAGTTTTTGAAATGTTGATATATATATACCTTCTTCATTTAAATTATTAATGTTTTTAAAGGTATTCTTTAATTTTATATCTGGATCGTTTAACGTCACTCTAAAAAATCTACTTGATACTTCTCTATAGAGCTGTTCCTTAACTGCTCTCCTATGACAGATAATTAAAATATTTCGCTCTTTACTTAGATGTGATATTAAACTTATGACACCTGTTTTACCCGCTCCCGTTGGCAAGTTAATTAAGCATGCCTTATCACGAATATTTCTTTTCTTAAATTTAAAAAATTTCCCCACTGCTTCTTCTTGACATTTCCTTATTTTTCCTGTAGAGACTTTTAAGTATTTTAATAAATTTCTTTGCATGTAATCTCCTTTGCATAATTAAAAAACTCAATAAATACAATTATGATAAAAGGGTTTATAACCAATCACCTTGGTCCGCACTGTGATCTTCTCTAATTGCATCTTGTTGATAGCTTATAGCAATGCGGTCTAAGCAAGCTGCGGTTCGAGGCCATTCAAATCTAAGATCATCAGCATCTTGTTTATAGCGTTCTACTAATATTCGTTCTTGCCCCCCACCATCATGTGGCATGCGTACAGTTACGCCACGGCGGTTGTAAACACCAACTTCAAAACCACTCTCCATTGCTCGACTTCTAGCAAACTCAAGAACTTCGCGAATTGCTTCTGGCGGCCAAGTTTCATTTTTTTTCTTTTTGCGGCAGAGAGAATCATGCCAATCGTGTCATCACCTATTTCACCACGACCTGCAGACTTCAGTAATTGACGAGCTTGCTTGACCCACGACATCAATACATAAGAGTCAATAGTCCCGTTCTCATCGGTCCCGGGTACAATTGCCCAATCATGCAAAACTTGATATGCCTGGCTTGCTAGATCACGGGCCTGCTTAGGATTTGCTGGTTCAGATTCAACTACACCACTATCTTCTTCAGGTAGATAGAGTAATTTCATTAGTGAGGTAAAAAATACAGGGTCTTTAGCAAGAGCCTGATGTAAGTTTCTGGCTGGATGTCGTGAATGCCGTAAAACTTGAAAATAAATCCATTCGAGCCTCACAAGTTCTTCTTTTGAAGTCTTTACATCACTCTCCAGGTAATCTAGGAGAATACCAATATAATAGCTCGACATCGTATTATCATTATTGGGAGAGTCTTTAGTGCTTGCAGCGGTATGCATTACTCTAATAATAACTGAGCCCTCTGGTTCTATTTTTATATTATTAGCAAGCCACGCAAGAGCATCGTGACTTCGGTCTGCCAGAAGTAAATGATCAATGACATACTCAAGCTCTAAATCTGCAGAAAGCCTAAATGTAGGGATCGTCTGCCAATATATTGTACTAATATTAACTGGTCTCGATTCTATTTTCAGCCAAAGCGACATTACAGGTGGTAATACTTGGGCAATGCGTACTTCCGCTAACTCCCCCCAATTATCAGTTATAGCTTGTTCCCATATTTCTTGAACCCAAGTTTCGCTTTCTGAGCCTTTCGTGGCTTTGAGTCCATAAAGAATCCCCAAACCAATATTTGCTATATCTGAATCACCAGACATTAGAGCTTTTTTCATTAGAAAATGTTTATGCCGACACTTTGTTGAGGATCGCGCTAAAGCAAGACCAAAATCGTAGTGCAGCGTAATTGTTGAAGAGAAATGAAATATTTGTTCAAATTCAAGTTCTGCAAGTAAGAACTCTACTGCTTCCAATTGTCTCTCTTCGAGCCTATTTCGTTGTGTTTGCCAATCATAATTTTCGCCTAACTCATTGGCCCCTGCACAAAATAGCCAGCGAAAACGCTCCTCGACATTTTCTGGTGTTAGTGAAAGAAATATAGCATCCAACGGTGCCAATTCTTCTTCAGACAGAGCCCATGGAGCATCTTTGAAGCCACGGTTTCTCTGTAAAAAATGCCGTAACTCATTCCACAACCTTTCTTTTTCATCAGAAGATGTGAGGTTAAGGGAGTAATCAGCTAATTGCTTAGCTGCTGAAAATTTCCAGTTTGAATCAAAATTCCCCCAAAGGTGGAAAAGTTCAAACCACCGTTCGCACCTCCCATTTATATGCATTAATAATCTTTCACCGATTTCACATGCTGCAGTTGCAACAGAGGACCAGGTAATCGACTCCGGCTCATTAGGAGTGAAATCACGCCAATTTGGCATAGAAGAAGGTTCTGAAGTATCGTGTGAACGAGGTGCTAATGCGAGCAATAACTTCCAACCAGCAATTGGATGCAGCGATATGATCCGATCAATGACCTTAATACGTTGTGATGAATTAGCATAAGTTTGTGGTGACCAACTAACAAAAATCCGCCTTAAAGAAACTGCTGGACGGTTTCCCCATCGACCTCCGGGATCAACATCATCTAACCAAGCCAGTAAAAGTGCAGATTGCATTAGATAACGCGGGCTACGCGCTAACATCTCTAATGCCCATAACAAATTTGAAAGATACTCTGTGGGTTGCATTATCCCTTCATCACTTCGGAATAATGACAAAATCTGAGGTGAATCGCCTTCCAACCCAGCTTCTACGGCGTCTAGAAATACCGTTGGGGCTGCTTCTGCAAGATTATGGAAATCCTGAGACAAAGACCACCAAAGTGGCTCAGTCGCATTATTAAGCAACTTATACACCGCACTATTCACATGAGAAGATACATCCGTAATAAGCGTTGCTACCTCTGGGAAAACAGCCAAGGCAATCATCGATTCTGTTAAGCCACGTCTGATGCTACCTGATGGTTTCCCTACGCTATTATCTTCATAGAAGGTATCGGCATTAGGTTGAGTCTCAAAATGGGGATCAATGGCGCTCACCACCGAATGGAATGTATTCTCAAAGCGCTTTAGTTGGTGGGAAGTTAGCTGATTACCTACTTGAGTCCAAAGATCTCGTAATGAAACTACTTTCCAAAGATTACCAGAGCGAATTAATGGACCACCAAAAGTAGATGCTAACGGTGCCAAGATTTCTTCTACCTGCTCATAAGAGCAACCAGCTAAATCACTAATAATTTTTTGATCTTGAGATGAGGTTTCATCCCAGCTCCCCGCGAACATTGCGGCAATAAGCTCAGATGAAACATGTTCAGCCCATTGTGGTTTATAGTTTGGGGCTATGGGCATTAAGCGTCTTAATACCGTAATACTGCGGCCTGATGCGTGGGCATAACGATGAGCATCCTCCTCATTTAATCCAGCATGAGTTAATGCTATTTTTAGCTCAAATCTCCATGGGCGGGGGAGGCGTATTGAATGACCGGATAGATGAGAAACATCTGAGCCATAGATAGCGTAGACATGGTGACCATTATTAACAAGAGATTGTGCAATCCCCGGTTCTGAAATAGTGAGAACAATGATTAATGGCGTGCCTAAACCAGCTAATTGCCGGGCTGTTGTTGCGTTGTCAACTATGACACATTTGCTCCAATAGAACAGCTTATGCTCTTCAGGCAGAGGACTTATAGATGCATAAAGAAAAGCTAGTGCTTCATCGGGAGCTTCGGCTTGCACCGAGAGTTGTTGCGGTGAATCTCTTAACCACCTAAGGACTTTTGTTTGTTCTTCATCACGTCCGGCCAAGATAACATCGGGAGTGAGAGGTGTTCTCGTTGCGTGAATCCACTCGCTCCATGACTCTTCAATATTACGTAATCCCTGTGGCCGATGACCTATTTTTACTGACAACCACTGAGCGACCGCAGGATAAATTTCTAACCAATGGACAAGATCATCAGCATCAATGGCACAGACATTCAGCCAAATATTGAGAGCTTTTTTCTCCTCTACCCACTTATTTTTACCAGGAAAGCGTTGTGGAGTAACGAATACATACGTTGTTTTATCTGGACTATACCCGAGTGGATTCCCAGATCTTTTATTAAAATCTTCTTCTGCCTTAGCGCGGATAGAGGTACGTTGAGCACCAATTTCCCAAACAGAATCACCCTCAGGAACGAAGCCCAAACCCAAACTCGTTTTACACTCACCATCCCAACCAGGATATTGCACACTCTCATCTGATGGGAAATGAACTTTTGCGGCAGGACCTACTGTTGCAAAAATTAAACGTCGTAATAATTCAGGAATACCACTCTGACCATCTCTCCGTTCACCCCACTGTGAAAGGTGAGTTGCATTAATCCAGCGCATCAAAGAACCAGGTTTTACATTTTCAGGTGGCTGCAGCATACCCCTTTCAACTACCCCACCAGCTATAAACTGCAAACCTTCAGCTTCTAAGGCATCACGGATAGCTTGGGCATTATTTGCTACTGGAGTACGAAAGCCACGCTCAAAATCCGCAAGTGTAGATGTTGCCACATTTGCTTTGGAGGCCAGTTCTTGTTGAGACCAAGCGAGAAGAGCTCTTGCAGCTTTAACTTGCTCTGGTAAAAGGAGCTCATTCATTACAAAACCTCATATTTTTAATATGACATCACAATATCTGTCTAAAAGATGAGCGTCAATGCACAATCGGGTGGATGTATGCCAGACCTGTTACAACTTGGATTTGGGGCCATCTAAACATGACGAAGACCGCGTGGGTGGACTCCAACTATAGAGCAGGATCGTCTACCGGGGCGGGGTCAGTCCAGGTCGTGTATACGAGTGTCTATCGCTATCGGTGCTCCTTGAGCACGAGACCATTTTCGATATTACAAGAGCCAAGATTTGGAGAGCTGGTTAGCAAGATCATTAAGGATGTTTGAATCTTTGTTTGGAAGAGAATTTAGTGCACATCGATTGGGTAAAAAAATATAATGTCGATAGGTATGCCAATAGTTAAAGGCTGGGTCAGCGCAAGATAAACAATGGGCGACAGCTTCGAAAGGAAGAAGCATGAGAGAACAGCACACGTTACCTGAGGATAAAAGCCCAGGGACAAGCACGCTTGCCAGTGGGCCTGCAGGTACTCATTTTGAGGCCCAAGTTGCGGCGTCGTACATGCTAGCCATGCTCGCTGGTGCCCCTGCACGTGGCCTTCCCGGTGCGTCAATAGATCGAGTAGCCTTGCAACAGGCCAACGCGGGGTATCCGCTTGATGACGTGATCATTCACGGGCATGACAACATTTCCGGGAAAGTGGCTGTTCTCGAAGTTCAGGTTAAGCGGTCTATCACCTTCGCCGCTTCTGATCCGGTCTTTCGTAAAGTCGTGGGCCAAATCGTCAAAGCTTCTCAACGACCTGATTTTTCAACCCAGCGATACGAGTTAGCGATCGCGACGACTAAAGGGTCTCGCAAGATAGATGGAGCATATCAAGACGTACTCACACTAGCCCGCCAAATTAGCGACGCAACTACGTTCGCCGCACAAATTGATCTGGCTGGTGTAGCGAACGACGATATGCGCTCATTCGTCAAGACGTTCAAAACCCATTTACTTGATGAAGGTTCGCCCGACGACAATGAAACTGTTTGGTTTTTGCTGCGTCGGATCCAAATTTTGACCTTCGATTTTACGGCACCCGGCTCTGCATCGCATGACTTGGCACTGGAACGGGCCCTTCGTATCCTCCATGCTGATGACGGATCGCGTGTTGGGGCCTTTTGGGGCAGTCTTATTGAACTTTCAATCGATGTGGCAAAAAGCGGTGGAGACAAAACCCGCGACACGGCACTAGTGACACTTGCACAATTTGGCTATCGGTTCTTAGGTGAGCGACGCCACATGGCGGCCCGTGCTGCATTGACTGAGTCTTCACGTTTGGCTCTTGCTGATATTCGTAATCGAGTTGGTAAAGCAGTCCTTGCTAGGCAGGAGCGTGTTGCCGCTATACATGCAGCACTGGGGCTTGGGCGCTATGTAGAGATCCGTGGAGATGCAGGGGTCGGAAAATCAGGGATCCTACGGCAGATGGCCGAAGCCATGCAAACTGAGGGGCCGGTCATTGTACTCAGCCCAGGGCGATGCGTTCCCCGTGGGTGGGTGGCATGGCGTGCACAGCTAGGCTTCGACGGTACGCTACGTGAGTTACTTGTCGAGCTTGCAAACGACGGTGGAGCCACGATATATATCGATAACCTCGATTTTTTCAATGCAGAAGAGAGGCTCACCGTTGTAGATATTGTCAGCGAAGCATCTATCGTTCCAGGCTTGGTCATTGTAGCGACAGCGCGGCTTGAGTCTGGGCTCGATGAGCCCAATTGGCTACCAAACGATGCACTAGCGCGTTTGGGACTAACTGAACCAATCATTATCGATGAGCTGAGTAAGGCAGAGGTCGAACAGCTAAAAGCGATTGATCCTTCTCTTGCGCCCCTTCTCACCGAAGGTCATCCCGCACGTCAGGTCGCGAGGAACTTATTTCGCCTCTCACGTCTAGCAAGCCAGACCGCATCTGAGCCGATGCCCCGTACCGAAGTAGATATGGCCGAGCAATGGTGGATTAATGCGGATGGTACACGTGATGCCGGTTGGCGTGATCGCTCTCGGCTACTGCAGGACTTGGCTTTTCAGATTTTGTCTGGTGCCGACTTTCTCGATATAAAATGTCACAGTGCTATCCCGATCGATGCCTTAGTGTCCAGTGGCACGCTGCGAAATCTAAGCACCGACCTCGTCGCATTTCGCCATGATGTACTGCGAGAGTGGGCGATCGCGAATGCCATTCACTCTGACCCAAGGCTTATTGACGGTTTACAACTAGATCGGCCGGCAACCGCGATGTTTGCTCGTGGAATTGAGTTGGCAGCTCGTATGGCGGTCGAGCGGGCGGTTGATGGTGTAAAGTGGCTCGCGATTGTTGAGCGTTTAAGCCAGGTGGGAGTGCATCAGTCTTGGCGCCGAGCTGCGTTGCTCGCATTAGCTCGGTCAGAGGCTGCGGAAACACTTCTCAGTCGTGCATCACCTGAACTTCTTGCCAATAGGGCCGCATTGTTGCGGGAACTCATCCGAATCGTCATGGCTGTCGATGTACTTCCGGCTGCAAAAGTCTTTGCTGCTGCGGGAGTGGACCCAGCACTGATACCCCCATCAGTCAATATCCCACGCGGTCCAGCATGGATAGCGTTGATTACCTGGCTGTTGGACACTGCGGAAATAGCTCCAATTGAAGCTATTCCCGACATCGTCCAGCTATACACAGCATTTTCCATTGGTACACTTGGCATTACCGATATCACGGCCCTTACAACACGACAGATATACGGTTGGCTACGGCTGTTAGAGCCAAGAAACGAGATGCTTTTGCCGGGTGAAGAGCCTTTGTTCAGGGGGCACCTTGATCGGAATGGTACTCAGTCTCTTAAATCTGACCTTCGCGATGCGTTCATCATATTTGCACGTACAACACCGGAATTGGCTGCCGAATACCTGACAGCAGTGGGAAGTTGCGAACACAACGAATATATTGTGCGCAGTATCTTGAAGATGCGCGGCACGTTGGCACAAGCAGCCCCAGTTGAACTGGCCAATTTAACCGCACAGGCGTTGATCTCGGGCCCCCGGGGACGCAAGCGCCACTTCGGCACGGAACGCGAAGAGGCGTTTACCTATCTCGATCACGTATTCCTTCCGGTATCCCCGACCCAAGGCCCATTTCTCGATTTATTGATTAACTCACCCAAGAACGGCCTGGCTCTGATCCATCGCTTGGTTACACACGCAGTCGCACATGAGAGCCAAGGAGCCGATTCTGGGATAAATGGATTCAAGCTGGTCTTGCCGAAGGGTGTGCGCACGTTCCCATGGAGTCAGACTTACTTCTGGTCACGCAACAGTAATTTCTACGCCGTTACATCCTCGCTTATGGCACTTGAAGCGTGGGCTCATCGCCGCGTAGATGCAGGTGAAGCATTTGAAGATGTACTAACAGATGTTCTTGGTCCGCCAGGCTCATGCGCTGCGTACTTATTGGTGGGAGTTGATCTCATCATCTCGCATTGGCCCAAATCGCTTAGGATAGCCACGGCTTTTCTCGGCTGTCCCGAACTGCTGTGCTTAGATCGCATACGTCAGGTGCATGATAGAGTCGAAATACCCGAATTCTTCGATCTCAACACTGCGCGTAGCGAGTCGCAAGGTAATATGATTGCGGCTGATCTTCAGCGTCGCTCATCCAGACGGACTACTCTTGACGAACTGATTGGTTCTTTCACGTTTCAAGCATCTTTGGAACAACGTACCGCGCTGAGGATGCTGCTGGTGAGCGAGGCGGCTCGTTTAGGCGAACCCGTCGCGAGCTCTAATCTCAGAAGCCCGGAATTTATGGTTCGGTATGCGCTGAATCTATCAGATGCCACAAATTGGCAAGAATTTGAAATGACTCTCAAGGACGGTTCATCCACGACTGCGCGCAAGTATGTATCACCTCCGGCAGAGCAAACCCATCTACAGGCTTTGCGCGATGCCGCAACCGAGCGAGAGTCAGATTTCGCCACATGCTCTGTGTTGACACTCGCGATCGACGATCCATCTCAGTTACTGCCGGAAGGTCGAATAGTGGCTGTAGCTTGGGCACGACGTTTGGCGATGGCTACGACAGACATTGAATCCGACGACGATGACGACGAGCGTTGGATGCAAGAGGAAGCGTTTGTGGCGGCCGCCATGATCGTGATGCGGGATGGTAATGATGCCTTGTATGCTGAACACGGAGAATGGGCTCGGTCGCAACTGGGCAAGACGCTTGTGGCGCTTGACGACAATCCTGTGCGTCAGATGCGAGGGGGCCTTCGCTTCAATCCGACTGCAATCGCCTATGCTGGATTGATTCACGCCTTGCGACATCGATCAACAACAGAAGATGTGCGGTCACTTCTTGAGGTAGCGGCTAGGGGAAATCACGCTGCCGCGCACGGCTTAGGGACGTCCGTCTCAGTCCTCGCGGCCGTCGATAGTCGTCTTCCGAGATCTATTCTCCGATGTGCATTCAGCGCTTGTGTTGTTGAGGAGCGGGTTTGGGATGCGTCGGAGGAAGAAGTAGAAGCTCGTAAAGCGCGCAGCCACGAACGAGCACGGGCAGCCGTTGCCGCCGAGATCTCATGGCTTAACAGCGATGGGACGGAGCCATTGTGGCCAGTTTTTCCAGAAGAGCGCGCACGGCCGGGAAGGCGACTACGCTTGCGAGAAGTTAGCATGGCTGCATCAAAGCAGCCAGAAGTGTCAATTGCCCCACCAAAAGTGCATGCAGATCATCAGGGGGCGGCACTCTGGCTACGCCAAGTGAATATTGTCTCCGAGGATGCTGCGCTGTCCTGGCTCAGCGAAGTCGTGAAATCCTACATGCCGTGGACGATCGTCGCAAATGGAGCAAACCTAGACGACGGAGATGAAACGGATCAGCCTCCATCTGAATGGAACAATACATTCTTTGATTTGGCTGCGCGTTGCGTTGTCGGGCTATCGTCGTCTGAAGTCATTGAGTTAGTCGTACAGCACATAATTACTCTCCCAGACCAGAATTTCTACGACGTACTCGTCGATTTTTTGCGCAACTTCGATGTGGTTTACTTTGGTGGCAATAGTATTCCGACGCAGATTGCCATAGATGTTCGCAAAGTACTTGTTGACCATATGCTCACCACGCGTGGATGGGGGCGTCTCAACCGGAGCAGGGACTTGTCAATCGAAATGCACCTTGGCCCGGCAATCGCAGTTTTGTTTTTCAACGACCAAATGTTTGGGAAGGGATCGAAATGCTATCTACTTGAGAAGGGAATGGATCGAATTGGTCCTTTTTTACCTGTTCTGGATAAATTAGTCAGCAAAGGGCCGTCACCGTTCGTCGCATTGTTGTTACTCAACTTACTTGAGGTTGCGCCCCGGGCTGAACAACTGAATATGCTCGTTGGGGCTGTAAGTGTATGGCTTGAGGTCTATCCTGATTTCCAACAACTATGGATTGACTACGGCGTGGGCCGCCGATGGTGCTTGGTGATGGAGGCTATACTGGGACGTAGCCCTTGTAGTTTCAGTAACAGCGCGCCGCTGCGGCCTGCCATCGATAACTTCGTCGCATCACTTGTCGCGCTCGGTGTACCCGAGGCCGCACGGCTGGAGGAGGAACTTGGCAAGCTTTGAATTACTAACGGTTAATCGGTGTGCTCTTGACCGCTTGCTGTGATGCAGAAGTGCTCCAGTTTCCATGATGAGATAAATCGAAATTTCTTACATTACTTGAATAATTTGATATTCCAATTTCTATAGAAAATTTTAAAGCCCGCGCCATATTAAATAATGGTGCGAGCAGATTATACAAGTCTTATGATTATAAGCCTGATACGTTTATATAAAACTGACCTTTGTCCTCATCAGTTTTCTGAATTCGGTAGGTGATTGGCAAAGAGTTTCGCAGATCAGGTTTTGTGAACGTTAAATCAGCCGCGCACTGATAAACATCCAGACCTGATTCATGGCTAATTGTTCTGACATTTTCTACAGAAATACGCACATCCTTATCCAGCGTCATGCTTTTCTCGATTGTCTTTCTGGCAATATCCACGACCAGGTTTTTTGCATCATCACTATTGCATTTTGGTGTTTTCTCGCCGCAGCCAGCCAGCAAACCAGAAGCTATTAATACCAGAAGCATTGTTCTTTTCATCTAAGATTCCTTCGTTAATTAAGGCACTTTTTACTTCTTATTAAATAGACCATCCATTGTGCCTGCCGCAGAAGCCCCACAGTATCCTTCGCAAGCACGAGTCATGACGCTGGCCTTACCGTTTTTCATTTCACTAATTACTGCAACACACTGGCTGGTATTGTCATTCCAGACCCAGCGACGCTTCTGGCTTTCTCCGGCAGCTATTTGGTTTGCCGTTCCTTCCATATTGCATACGCCTGAGCCATCTCCTGTTGAGGCATTAATGTTGAATTCAGCATTGCCCTTTCCCGGATTCAGGGTTAGAACCGCTCCAGGTTTTACGTACTGCGCTGCTGCGACAGGTAGCGTTATGGCTGCCATCAATAAGGCCAACAGTTTTCTGTTCATTAATTAATTCCCTGTTAAGTGATACGGATGTTTTTGGTTATTTTCCCCAGTGCCAGCGGTCTGCGTTTTTCCACAAAGAAATAAACGACGTTGAATGCGGACTTGCGATGATTCCCTCGACCGAGAGAGGGCCAGTTGCGGAAAGATTCGATCTGTTCTTCTGAGTAGGGCGTGTCAGAGAAGTCAAACAGCACAAGCAAGGCTTTGCCGTCGTGCTTCATCAATTTCTTTACTTCTGTACTGTTGACGGTCGCGGAGACATTGGAACGTGCCGCAGTTGGTTTACGTACTGCGAACTCAACGGCTACATCATCAATGACAAAATCAATGTAACCGTGTCCGGTTACAGTTCCTGGCAGCTTGCTTTTTACTTCCGGTGAGACATTATCTGCAAACCAACCCAGCAAATAACAACGTACCAGAGGCAGTAATTCCCGCTCGCTACATTCGTTCAGACGCAGTGTTTTGACGAACTCCCTGCGATAAAGAGAACTGAAAAAATACTCAAAGCATTCCGTTATTTCAGTGATGGTGGTTGCCATGACTGCATCCTTTACCTGCTTTTAGGTCCAGTTTTAAGGGCATACCTTTCCGGCCACAATGTTTCCGGTGTGGTATCCAGAGCCCCGGCAATAATGCGCTCAGCTCTGGGATAATGACGCTCTAAGGCGTTATTTAATGTCCGTGGCGCAAGGCCGTGACTGCGTGACAGTGACGCCAGCGTTAACCCTCGCTTGTGAAGTGCTGCCACAATATCGGCACGATGCCAGTTCCCTGAACTTCCTTTGCTTTGCTTTTTCTGCGATGCTGTTGAGTTACGCACAGTATTAACTCCATGGAATCAGTACATGGATATTAAATGCGAATAAAAGATACCTTTCAAGTTCTTTTGGTATCTATTTGTGGGTTTTCATATTAACGCATTGATATCTGGTGAAATTTATATGAGCAGTAAGAGATCAGTATCGGCTATACCGACCCATCCTGAAGCTTCTGTTGAAGAGGCTAAAGACTGGCTGACAGCAGAGGAATTCACTCATATTGAGGGGATGCCGGGCACTGCGCGTGGCGCCAGGATGCGCCTGGAAAAGCTGGCATCCCTGCACCCGGAAATACGTCGTAAAAGGACTGCCGGGAAAGGCGTTGTTTACCATATCAGCGCAGCCACAATGTCGCTTGATGATGAGAGAAACAGGGCTAAGGGCGAAGCGTTTGCTCTCACCGACAGCGATCGCCAGCTTAGCCTCTGGATACAGTTGTATCGCAATATGTCACCAGCTTCGCGGACGCAATTGATGGAGCAGGCCCTCAGGCTGGTAAAGGACGATCTGATGTCTCAGGGGCCTGATGTTTCTGAACTGGCGGTACAAATCATGAAACTGCCCGAAGATGAGCGTAAGCGCCTTTTTGAGAAGCTGAACAGGAAGGTCTGATAGCGTCAGTTTTCCGCCATGTCAGACAGAAGGAACCACCCCGGAGTCCTGACCAGTCTGACATGGCAGAATGGAAAGAATGCTATCACTTAATAATGAATATAAACCTATTGTCAGTTATTTTTTTCTGAATCAAAAATTAGTTCCTTGTTGTTATTATTTGCACTAAAAGTATATTGTTGATATAATTATAATGCTGATGAACTATATTTTACCCAGTCAGTACGTTGTCATGCACTTACCATTTATTAGGTGATTAAACCCCGCCTGTGTTAGTGCAGGCATAACGTCTTATCAGAATATGTTGAACAGGAAAATCACTGATGAATATTGTCCATCAGGAAGGGCTAGCTATGCCCGTCGATCAAGAATTAATAAATATCATATTAAATGAAGCGGGAAATCCACCGCCGCATAAAGCCAAAATTACAGCCGTCAGTCTGTTATTTAAAGATCTGTCTTACAGCGCTGAAAAGGGCGGTTACCATCCTGTCGAAATACGGCTTATTTTACGCGATGATGAATGGTATTTTGATTACATCACCGACTTCAGTTATATGGGGACGGTATACTCCGAACTGGAAAAGGAAATTGATATCAGCTGGAGTCAGCAATATGTCTTTCTTGCTCATGTTGGTGATCTGCCTGTTAACGCCGGAAGGGAGTTGTTTGAACTTTGGCAATTCAACTTTATTCAGTATCACTCTATGAACGCTTACACCATTACCGTTCTCTGGGAAAGCTAATCCCTCTGTACTAACCATCACCACTGACATGGAGAATTATCTGTGACTGATAACAGAGGGATACGTGCGTCTCAACAGGGCGAACTGGACTGTCTTTGCGGTGCTTATTGCGTGGTTAACATGCTGAGCTGGCTTTATGACGGCAGAGTGAAACGACGCCCCTTAATGAACCGGCTTATTAAGGCTTACCAGCAGCGCTGGCCTTTGCATGAATGGCTGACTGAAGGGATTGAAGAAGACCGTTTAGACTGGCTGATAGCTCAGGTGTTGCAGAAAGGGCATTACAGCCGCCAGTTCCCGGTTGAAATCACCAAACCCTTTGCAGGGAAGCGAGGGTTATCAGACGGGCGGCTTTTCAGGGAAATGCAGCGGTTTCTTGACGTCACTGACCATTCCCGCCTGATTATGCTCAGCGACCAGTTTCACTGGTCCCTTCTGATCAAAATGGATGAAGAAACGCTCTGTTTCTTCGACAGCAACGGGCGAACCACTATGCCCCGTAAAGCTTTCTCCCTGCGTACTGGCGTAACCCGCCGCCAGCTGTTTCCCGACGCTATTTACTTTATTGAACGGGAGTTCTGAAATGACCATGTTTACCCAACGTGAAACCCGTATCCTCGACCAGGCGCGTGACATTATCAGCCGGTACTACCAGCGTGGCGTTCAACTCTGTTCCCCTGATGATGTACGGCGGTGTGTGATGGTTGAGCTGGCACCGCTTGAACATGAAGAGTTTGGCATCATCCTGCTCGATAATCAGAATCAGCTGCTGCACCGCGAAATCCTGTTCAGGGGTACGTTAAACTCGGTCAGCGTTCACCCCCGTGAAGTTATCAAACGTGTACTGAAACATAACGCCGCCGCAGCTATCCTTGTCCACAACCACCCAAGCGGCGAGCCTGAACCCAGCCGTTGCGATATCAAGTTGACTAAAAAACTACAGGAGCTACTGGAAATGCTGGATGTGCGGTTACTTGATCACTTTATCGTGGCCGGAACTGAAACGGTGTCGATGGCTGAGCGGGGGCTGGTGTGATGCTGAAAGTTACCTGGTTTAATGTACGTTATTGCGGGTTACGCGCATGAGCAGGACTACGTTGCTTCAGGTCGCGCCAGTGGTGAAGACTACCGTGTTTGATGCGTATATTGGCGGTCTGGCACCCTCGGGGCGGCGGGGTATCACCAGCCTGTTAAACCGCAGTGCCAGCATACTTAAACGCGGTACTGGCGCAAACAATCACCCGTGGGAACAACTCAACTACGCCGCCGTCGCTAAAGTACGTGCGGCACTGCTGGATGACGGTTACGCCGTGTCATCGGTCAACATGGCGTTGTCAGCACTCCGGGGTGTGGCGCAGACGGCCTTTAACCTCAATTGCATGGATGCCGAAACGCTGGCCCGTATCCGATCAGTGAAGCGCGTAAGTGGCGATATCCAGAGGAAGGGAAGGGCATTAGACAGGCAGGAAATCCGGGCGCTGATTCAGGCCGCTAAACAGCATCCGCAGCATGTACGGCGCTACCGTGATGTCGCTATAGTGCTGACACTTTGCGGAACAGGCCTGCGGGCCGGGGAACTGGTTAAACTTGAGCGCCGGGACTATGACAATGGTGTTCTCAAGGTCAGACAGGGAAAGGGGCGTAAATACCGTGAAATTCACGTGGCGGATGCAGTGGATAAGGCTATCCGCGCATGGCTGAAAGTTGGCGCAGACGAGGCTCACAGCGCACTGTTCAGCCGAATTCAGCGCAACGGTAAGGTCGCAAGCCAGCCGCTGACTACGACCGGGTTAACGGGTATCCTGGCTGATTTACAGCAGACGTCAGGTATTGCACGTTTCACCCCACATGATATGCGGCGCACCTTCATCACCCGTTTACTGGAGCAGGGCGTGGATATCAACACCGTCCGCCAACTGGCAGGCCACAGCGACATATCCACGACACCCCGCTATGACTGTCGTGGTGAGAGCATGAAAGTCAGCGCCAGCAAACGCATCAGGTGTTTTTAGCTTTTGAGCCGTTTCCAGACGCGGCTTTAGTTTTATCTTCAGCACTCAACCGCGCGTACTTTTGATTCTGGACGTTAATCAGTGCATTGATATTTTCAGGCTGAAGTACCCACGCAACATCCTCACGCGCCCATTCTTTACCGTCAGAGAGTCGTTTTAACCGGGGTTTCCATATTCCATACTCATTAAGTTTTTCTGCTACCGAAGCATATTTCTCACGATCTGACTCCCCCGTATGAAGCTTGTCAAAACGACCTTTTACAAGCTGGTAAACAGTGTAGATTTCCAGTGCCTTAGGGGACCTGGCCGGGACTATCATGGGGTGTTCCTCCGACCTATAAATCCCGTTTAGCTCTCCCTCATTGAGCAGGTCATTAAACATGTGGTTCACGCAGGCACTCAGCACATCCGCCGCTTTCTCTGCAGCGAATTTATCCGGGCTAAAACCCGCTCCCGTCAGTTTCCGGGCAATCAGTGCCAGCTTTTGCCGGGTATCCCGCCCCAGATAGAGCTTCTTCTCCAGAAATTCAAAGACCTCGTTACTGCTTTTCCGTTCCCGGTGGCATCTGGCGTCAGCCTTGTTGCTTTGGTTACCAATCATAGTCACCTCCATGAGAGCATTTTGTACAAAATATCACCATTGAGCCTCAGTGAAAATTGCTTCTTTATATGACCGTTTTGGAGACAGAAATAGATGATCTCGAATGACATCCACATTAAAGATGCCCTCAAAGTGCTCAACGAAGGCATCGTTGAGTGAATCCTTGCGTTTTTTGGTGGTTGTAAATAACCCCGCTCCTGAAACAGCTCAAAGGAGCACAAGCATGAACACCAACCGTATTTTGCGTAAAAAAGAGGTTCTTCATCTGACGGGGATCTCGTCAGCGACGTTGTACCGACTCATCTCGAAAGGAGTCTTTCCTTTGTCAAAGAAGCTAACGGGCGACAGTGGCCGGGCGGTGGGTTGGCTGGAGAGTGATATCAATAACTGGGTTAACAGTCGTATGCAGGCGGGAGAATAAAATGAAAGAGATAATAGCTAAAACAAGTTCTGCGAAAGAAATAGCAGTCCCCTGGTTTGAAACCATGGGGAAACAGGTTGGGTTATCGAAACGTACTACCGCTGCCATATTAAGGGAACAACAGTTGCGGATACGTAAGCTTAACCGGGTATCTGCACGGATTTTGTCTGATGCCATCAAAAGAGGGGAGCACTGGTGGGAGGATGAGTGCAACATATACGGTAAAATAGCGTGTATTCTTGACAGGTGTAAATACATTCCATGTGGAAGTGGAGCCTGTGCGCAATGTAACGCTGCTAAACAATTACATTACCAGGGCGTTTCGGTGGGGAATAGTTTACCGGGTCATACGACGTTAAATTTAGATTATTTAAGGCCGACTGATGATGAATATTCATCTGGCTGGACTGCAAATGACTTAGTTGAACGGCATCAGGATATTTTTTAATCCTTAACAGGATATAGCAATTTTGCCTGAATAAAAACCGGACACATTACCCTGTTGCTTTACTCAGGTGGCAGGGTAATGAATACAACCAGGAATATTAAATGAACGAATCTTATTACTTCAGAACATCAGACCCGGATTACATTCGCCACGCACCGTCAAGGCTTGAGATTTTAAGTAAAGCATTCCCCACTATTATTACGCAGCAGGAAAGTGAGCATGAATTGCAGCGTCTTATTCATTTACTAAATAAACTGAAAGGCAGCAATCGCTGCTACAACATCATTGCTCAAAAACTCAGGCAGTGCAGAAACGGATCTCCATGCAACAGTCTTATATGCACGCATTGCCAGCGGGAACGCATTCTTGCGCAACTGGCTATGCTGCATGTCGTGCCGGGGAATTCAGCAGAATATGTGGGAGTGGTCCTGTTTTTCAACAAGGATACGCAAACTCCGCCGCCATGGAAGAACACCGATGCGCTCAGGGCGCAAATTGGTCGTTATAAGCAGAGGATAAGCCGGGTACTTAACCGACTGGGGTACGCCGGTCCGGCCACAGGCACCTTTAGTATGATGCGCCATATGCCTGATGGCTCAGAAGCGCGTATTTTCTGGGTTCCACAGTTGTGTTTGTTCCTGCCCAATGACAGTACGTTGATTAAGGGGCTAAAAGCGCATATGTCGCGAAGTAGTGGGGAATTTATTGATGCGACGACAGTTAACACGCCGGTGATCGTGCCCAGGTATAAAGACCCCGCCAGGCTACTTTCATGCGCCCTAGATCCCGCTTGGCACACAACGGATTATACACTGACTGATAAAGACGCTCTTGTAAAGTCCAGAGTCGCGCCATTGAAAGGTCGGACACTGTTAAAAAGTTTACTGGCCCTGGACTCACTGGGAACAGGTGCCGTTTCTTTTTCGTTTGGGCAACCCCAGGGAAAGTGCATTGATCTCCCGGTAATGCAGCCACTGCAATGCACTTTTGTTGTTGATCAAATTGCAGTGGAACGACGGGTAACACTGGCAACCACTGCATTTTCGTTGTTGTAAAACTGCAGCACTCGCCTGTGATTCTGCTGGCACTGATGCACTTTAAAATTCCAACTGTTCCGGTTTTAGCGTAACTGTCTGTTTTCTGCAGAGTCTTACGGATGCCTCTGTGCACCCGATCCTTGCCATCAACTGACGGGTTAGCGCATCTGCGAGGACTTTCTGCGTTTCTGCCAGTGAATATTCTACACACAATGGGGGGAGCGGTCAGCGAGCACCATTGCCATTGAGCGCAACGGAGAGCCTGGGGACACGCAGCATAACGGAGGCTTTATCCGCTTCTCCAGTCATGAAACAACATGGCGAACGAGCGCAGCGAGTGAGGGAAGGCGTCAGCCTGAACAGGGGGAAAGATTTGCGACCGGAGTGGAGCAAATCATGGGCGGAGCCCATCCTCGCGACTGGGGTTTTGACTTTCAAATTACCCGACTTAAAAACTGGTGAAATGGTCTGCGTAAGAGTCAACGTAATAGCTGATGCAACAACACCATGCTGAGACGGGGCCGTGAGTACTGAAAAGGATTATCCAGTGAAGATCCCGAAGTGGGTTTATGACCGTATTACTGAATTAACGGACTGTGTGGTGGGAGATACGCAATGGGCTGTCACCCGCCGGCAGACATTGCGCCGGTTCCTAGCCCACATATGGCTGGAGGCAGACGATGATGGGTGGACTATATGCACTGTCCGGGATATCCGGAGCAGTTATGCCAGTCTCCTAGGACAGTGTGAAATCAGCTATCAGGGGGAGTGCTTTATGTCCACGTTGACTGATTTCCTGCCGACACTGCCGGATATTGAATTTCGTGCAGGAAAAGCGAGCAAAGACCCGGAAAAGCGTAGAGCCAGTGCATGGCGGTTCAACCCGCAGCAACCAGTATCTGTTTTGGGTAAGTTGAATCTGGTTGACGTGGATACTGGTGAGTCTACCAATTTTCGAGATCTGCTTAAGGGGAACGGGAAAGCTCCCGGGAATGCGATAGATGTCGAGAAACGCCAGACTGACCTAAAACAAAGGGAAAAGGCATTCCTGGCCAAAGTTACGCGGGGGCGCATGAGTATACAGTTTGTGAAGGAATTACGTAGCCGGGAGCCTGATACTTATTACCGCGCAGGAATACGCAGCCTTAACCATCTCTACAATGGCCGGATTGAGGGACAATATGTTACTTACGACCATTATTATCGTCTGACGTTTGGAGGGCGGTATTACGACCAGGCGTTCCAGAATCTGCCCAATGAGTTGAAAGCTAAGTTTCGTAGCGGCTTGTTCAACTATGATATTGAAGCCTGCAATCTGGCCTGTCTGAATCATCTCTTCAGGGAATATGGTGTTGATTACTGCGTAGATACTTCTATCTATGCGGAGATGATGGAACATTCCGGGCTTACCCGGAAACAGTGCAAGCAGTTGGTCCATACCACCACCTACAGGCTGGGGCGTGTGACTATTGGTATTAATGATGGAATTGGGGCTAAAGTATATGAATGGTGCGGTAACAGCAAAAAAAAGGCGCTAAAGATTTTGCGTTGGTGGAACCAGTATGTCAGCCCGTTGAGATGCGCGCTTGAGTCATTGTTGGAACGTATACATGGCGCACACCGCAAGAGTTGTTCATCACCGCGTAACTATCACAGGTACGCTAATGAAGTCGGGTTGATACTGGATCTAAACAGTGAGGAATACCTGCGTGAAAGGGGGCATCATCAACAATATGCGCGGAATAAGGCCCTACTGGCGTTTATGATCTGTGGTGTGGAGCAGGCATATATCCGTGAGGTGGTCAGTCTGAACCCTGAGCGGGTCTGCATGCTTGACCACGACGGGGTAGTTGCAACGGGCGCGCTTGTACTACCGGACTGGCGTGGTTTCACTATGAAAGAGAAGGATTAGGCAGCAGGCTCTGCGGTAATCCCTCCCATGATCGCAACATAGATTTGTTGATGAGCTTTTCGCTGAAATCGTTCAAACAGGATATCGGGAGGGTATGTAGATGCGTTAACTCGCCTAGTTGCTGAAAATGGGTGATCAACACTACTCAGCACTGGCAGGCCAACCATGATGAAAACATATGGCGCTTTGAAAAAAGTGATTGAGTGATTTAATGATTGCGGCTTTGTAGGTGAGCTTGGTCTCTGACTGTGCAATTCTGCATTCAGCGCTGAGCCGGGTTGCGGTTCATCACCAGCAATGCGGTCATAAGCAAGGGGCCGTATTCCGCTTCGTCATCAGTCTGTTGTATGGCGGCCAGTCCGGCAGATTCACAGGCCAGTTACTTCGCTGATTGGTTGGCTAACAGGCAGAACCGAAATGAGAGATCTGCAAAAACACCCCTTCCAGATCGCCCAACGTTGCCGGATTTTGGCATGACAGACCGGCTAGCTATCGGTGCGGTTTAGTGTCAGATCTGCACCCCGTATAATGGTAGGTGGAGATCGGAGATGACTTTCCCTGATTCTAACAGTGGCAAGGATCGGCGGTATTGAACGATATCGAGGTTTCAAAACAATAAAATCCAGAAAATAAAATGCGTCTACAACCTCTGATGAATATCACTAGGGAGGAGTTGCAGGGTTTAATAACCGGTAACATTTCACGTATCTGCTTCTACAAGATATATAGAGGTATATATTGTACTCTTTATGTACTAAGTGTCATTACATATTATATCCATTATCCTGTATCAGCTATCATGAGACTCCAGTCTAAAATGTTATGAACATTATACTACAGCTGATATCGTGACAAAAAAATTATCCAGTACCATTCCTGATTAGGTCTGGCACTGGGGATAGAACTTTTTCGCACAAAATAATTATTACTTCAGTAGTTAAGAATGTCTTTTTTTAATTTGGCAAGAGGCTTCGTTAGCAGCTCTTTTTCATTAGTAGTGATACCCAGAATTATGTTTCTAAATTCATTGTCCGTTATATCCTCTCTAAGGATTTTTTTTACTGATTTTTTATAGCCTTGCGCTAATATTAATCTTCTTTTCAGCAGAAGTGATACATCCTCTTTATGATTACTGTAGATTAATTCATGGCGAAAGAAGTAAGCATTCAACCTATCCTCTTCAGATGTCGGGTTAACGGAGATTTTAAAATGCTCTTTATCCCCATAAAAGCCATTTAACTCATTGTATATTAATTTAAAATACTTTTTGTTGACTGGGTTTTTACAATAGATTTTCTTCCATGGAAATAGGCGATCCTTTTTTATACTACAGTTGCAGTGATAACAAGATGGAGTGAAGTTCGTCAGACTAAGTGCGTATAATGGGAAAACTGACTCTGGAAGCAGGTGATCGATTTGTGCAATCGATTTTACTTTCCCTTCGTGTGCATAAAAATCAACATATTGTCTGTTGCAGTATGGGCATACTGTAATATTTATGTTGCTTAAAATCTCTGCTCGAAGGTTATCCTTTGATTTTAAAAATGCATTATAGTTAAATGCACATTTAATCGAGGAGTTTTCAATTTCAAATTGATCTTTAACTTTTTTGTGAAAAGCTATATATTTTTTATTGCTCTCCGTGTGTGTTTTGTTAAGAATCCCCATGCTCTGTAAAATTGAGTTATGTGCGAATTTACTGATGATAGCTAGTCTGGCTTTAAGATAGAATCTTCTCTTTTCAAAATCTGAAAGTGACTCAGTTGCTAAAGTTACAAAGTCAAAATAACTTGAACTATGCAAAAGAAAATGTGAAATTTCCTGATAATCTCTCAGGAAATAACTTTGTTGTGGTGGGAGATAAGAAAAGGAAAAAGGGTCAATAGCTATTGCATCGATTAAAGAATTATTTGAATTACCAGTTAGTTTCAGGTTGTGATTAAAAAAATTAATTGTTAAGTTTTTCCCTTTGATAAAACTTCTCACATAGTCTTGATGCTTGGTCGGGTAACTTTTAACAAAGGCCTCTTCCTTACTAATGCTAATCATTATTGCCACCCATTTTTTCGCGTAACTCTGCCAGTTTAGACTCGTGGAAAGCTATTTCCTGTTCTATTGTGAGTTCTTGATCCTCAAGTGTAGAACGATAGTTGATATCGAGATTTTCCCTCAAACGCTCCCTGATGAAGTCATCATCAATATCATTAATTTTTTTAAGTATTTCTTCATACTCAGCCTCATCAATGTTCCTATTGACTTTATTAATATCACCGAGCAAAATATTTATTTTCTTTACGGCAAACTCGCCGATCGTCTGCGTCAAGAAAAATGAGTCGTTCATAATATCGTAAATATTGCTCGCAAAAGTGCTCACGGCTTTACTGCTAACGTAGGAGTTACTGCCTCTCTTTTTTTCCAACTTAATCACGTTATCTCTTAGTAAATCGCTCAGCAAATAGGGGTGATGCGTCGAAAAAATAATTTGGAATTCATAGGTGAGATACTTATTCTCTAAAAAGTTAACCAAGTTATTCAAAAAAACTCTGGCCCATTCTGGATGCAAGTTTTCATCATACTCATCGAGTAGAATAATAAACCCTTTCGCATTTGGATTTTCATCAATTGACAGCTGAATGCTTTTGCTAATCCCTGCCATTTTTTTGATGAGGTTTTGTTCACCGGAACTCATACCTGGAAAGTTAAAGTTTCCAGGGATAGCAATATTGCCGGCATAGGTTAAAAATGAATCAACAGTTGGATCAAATACACTAAGAGTAATATGACACTCCATTTCAATATGGCTTGTTTTATCGATAGGTATCACGCTTAATTTATTTGATATTTGCACAAACCTTATAATTTTATGCCAATCCAGTGGCGGCATGTGATGTATTAACTCATCACCACTCTCTTTTAAGGTTTCCTCGATTTTACTAATCAACCTCAATAGGTGTCGATGTAATTCCCTGAAGGAAAAATTTTTATCTGAAAATTTATCATCATCAATTATTTTGTAATACCTATCATAATCGTCATTGAAAATATTGGCTATAAGTGTAATTATATATTCTTCGAGGAGGTTGGTGATAAATATATCTTCATTGTCCTTTTGGAATAAAGATTTACTTTTTGATAAAAAACTAGTATTGTCAGTATAACGATAGAGATCGTCATAAAAACTAAATTCATTTCTTAAATCTCGTGATCTGGGGACTGACCAAATAATCTTTCTATCAACATTACCACTAATGAAATCACTACCTTCTTGGGTGATGAATCGATAAAAGCTTAGCGCGTTGCTTTTAATGTGGTTCCTTTTTAATCCATAGTTTCTTTCATCGTTTTTATCTAATTCACTAGAATGAATATATTTAGAGGGAACGTTAGCACTGTGAAGTATGAAATAAGTATCTGTGATTTTATGAGTGTAATTCACTAGCCCTTTATAGATTAGCTCACCTTTCTCAACGGACATTTGGTACGATGAGTAGCTTGGGTGCCCCTTGTTAATTCCCAAAATATCTCTTAGCCCACTTCCCTCAAGATAAAAATCACCACAGTTCTCAAAAATGGCGATCCACTGACTCCCAGGATAGAGATTGAAAATTTCATGCCGTCTAAAGCCGAGTAGGTTTAAGACAGTACTCTTGCCTATGCCATTTTTTCCTACGATCGCGCTGACGTTGACGATATTTTTGCCATAAAACCTATCTCTTCTTGCATGAAGATCAGTATTTATACATAACTTTTGGCCTTCGGAAAGTTTAATTTCCATATCTTCAGACAGATTTATCTCCAGATTGAAATCCTGAGAAAAACTTTTAGCCAGATAAAAATAAACCAACCTCATTTATAACTCTCCATAGCAATGTTCTGATAGTATAAGGCAAGCACCACGCAAAAGCCTCAACTATCAGGTCGTGTAGTGGTCCAGTAATACTTGCCACAGTTTTACAGTAAGAATGGTATCTGTTCTATAACTCTTCCGGCGTTAGCGCCCCGTTTTAATGATGAGGTCTGACGCTATTGTAGTAATTCAGGATATAACCGCCGGTTTGTCGCCGGGCCTCGTCCTTACCTGCGTAACCATTCGTTGGCTCTCTTTCTGTTTTCAGACTACGGAAGAAGCGTTTCATGGGGCTATTATCCCAGCAGTTTCCCCGCCGTCCGACACTTTGCTTTATCCTGTAACGCCAGAGAACTTGTTGATGTTTAAGGCCTGTATACTAGCTTCCCTGGTCACTATGGAACATGACATCATGCAGTTCCACGCATCTCATAGACCATCCGCAGTGCACTGCTTATCAGTGCGGTAATGGCATGCGCTGACAGACTCCAGCCGATACTCCTGCGAGTAAAAAGATCTATAACAACTACCCTCTGGCGTAACTCATTGAGCCAGATATCAAGCGCCTCAGGCGTATGTTCAATCACATGGAATATACGATCACCGTTTTTAAACTGAACGCAGACATCCTATTTTTTATCTGCCCAGTCCAGACCAACATGAGCAGCAAACTAATCTTTCGCAGTCATCACCAACTCCTCTTATCGGGGATTGGTATGCATTCCACGCTCTTCGAAAGAAATATAGTCAGCAGTTTTTCTGCATGTCCTGAGTATTCGTTAGCGAACGTGGAGCACTTACTGGCTCGAAAGCAAAGCGGCAATCATCAAATCTCATGATTCTGGCACAAAGTGGATCCTGAGGAATGAGTTCTATCCTCGTGGTTCTTTAAATGCACTAAGTTCTACTCGGATCCTGCTACCCATTTGTCTAACATATCAGCCCATTCCTGCATCATCACTTTACGCTCATCAAGATAAGTCGCATGGTTGTATGTGCGACGAACATTGTTGGTATCAGCGTGTGCAAGTTGGGCCTCAATAGCATCAGGTCGATAGCCCATTTCGTTTAAACGCGTACTTCCTGTAGTTCTGGTTGCATGGGGGCTATAAATGCCACTCCAGCCGAGGCTATTTAGTAGCTGGCGCAGGGAGTGCGATGTCATTGGACCTTTCGGATTATCCCTGCCCGGAAAGAGGTGCTGTCGATGCCCGGTTAATCCCTGTAGTGTTCTGAGCATTTTGACAGCTTGTAAGGGCAGGGGAATAACGTGTTCTCTGCGGGCTTTCATCCGCGCTGCCGGAATGGTCCACAGGGCGTTATCAAGATCGAATTCTGTCCATTCTGCTTCGGTGGCTTCTGTAGGACGCGCCAATGTCCACCACATAAGCCACATGCAATAGTTAACCTGGTACGAGCCACGACTATTGTCAAAACAGCTTAATAACTTTCCGATTTGCTGAGGATTCAGTGCTTGTTTGTGCTGTGTCTTATTCGCTGGAAGTGCCTTGCGGACAGGCCAGACAGGATCGCTGTCCGCTCTAAGCGTCGCTACGGCAAGCTCAAAGACTGATGAAATTGTGCGCCGAGCTTCAGCGGCAACGGTCGGTGCGCCGCGTTTGGCGGTCTCCTGAAGAATTTTAAGAATGTGGTGTGGGGTGATTTCCCTGACAGGGAGTTTACCAATGGCGGGGAAAACCACACGTTCAAGCATATCCAGTCGGCGCGTTTTGGTGATTTCGGCCCAGTCTTTCATCTGCAACCACTCTTTGGCGATTAGCTCAAAGGTGTTAGATGCGTCATTGACCTTGCGGATCTTATCTAACTGACGAGCTTGTGTTGGGCTAACTCCATCTGCGACTTGCTTACGCGCTTGCTCGCATTTTTCGCGAGCTTCGGCAAGTTTGACCATCGGGTATTCACCCAACGCAAACATGCTGGATTTACCGTTGAGTTTAAACCGATAGCGCCATGCCTTTTTGCCATTGGGTTTCACTTCGAGGTAGAGACCATTGAAATCATTGAGCCGATAGAGTTTTTCTTTCGGCTTGGTAGTGCGGCATTGCGTATCAGTGAGCATAACGGGGCCTTGTTTATTTATTATACCGTTATTGTACTCACTTAAAATGAAGATGGAAGAATGTTGTACTCATCCATGTACTCATTTTTGACAGCGTTGTTACGAGATGAATTGAGACATTGTGAAATGAAAAATCCACACAAGTGCGTGGATTTTATAGAGTTTTACCGTTGTTATGAGATTCAGTGAAACCTCATGAGACAACAAATTTTATTTAGACGTTGAACAGGAAGTTCATCACATCGCCATCTTTAACGATGTAGTCTTTACCTTCTGCACGCATTTTGCCTGCTTCCTTCGCGCCTTGTTCACCTTTGTAAGTGATGAAATCTTCAAACGAGATGGTTTGTGCACGGATAAAGCCTTTTTCAAAATCAGTATGGATTTTGCCCGCTGCCTGCGGCGCGGTTGC
>Ga0129308_1001190_pt1 | contig 29311 bp, 22 predicted proteins | sample L827metagenome_FD_94440 | JGI IMG/M metagenome (GOLD analysis project Ga0129308, IMG submission 94440) | Ring-tailed lemur group fecal microbial communities from Wisconsin, USA - L827 metagenome | ecosystem: Host-associated > Mammals > Digestive system > Large intestine > Fecal | place: USA...
CTGGAACTGGCTGCGGATACTCTCGTTGACAAGATTTGCAGCCATGATATCAATGTACCATTCGTCGGTCTCGATCTCCGGATAGTTTTTGGCGACCTCATGACAGATGGCAGAAAACTTACCATCCGTCTTCTTCATAATGTTTGCTTTTGTGACGATGGAAACGCGGTGCTTGCCATTCTGCCGGGCATAATCGAATGCCGCTCTGGCAATCCGGCGTGTGCCCGCATCCGTTGTGACCTTGAAGTCTACAGCCATGCCGGGAAGCTCGATGCCCCGGCTTCCGAGGACATATTCCCCCTCCGTATTTTCACGGAAGAACATCCAGTCGATCCCCTGCTCTGGGATGGAGACAGGGCGCGTATTGGCGTAGAGATCCAGCTCCCGGCGCAGCGTGACATTGGCGCTCTCCATTTTTCCGCCCTTTGGCGTGGTCGTCGGTCCTTTCAAAAGCACGTCACAGGACTTGATCGCCTCCAGAACATCATCCGGCACCGCTTTCCCAAGGGCAAGTCGGTTCTCGATGGTCAGTCCTTCAATCTTCTTCAGAACAATGCTTCCCTGCCGAATCTCGTCATCCAGCAGCGTTTCAAGGACGCGGACAGCCTGCGCCATAATCAGCGGGCCAATTCCGTCGCCGTCAATCAGGCCGATAGTGACGGCCTGTTTCTTGGAAAAGTCGACCTTTTCCTGGCGCATTGCTGCAACACGCGCCAACTGCTCCTCCAGCAATCTGCGGAAGCTCTCGCATGCCTGATCGATTTCTCTCATTTTCCATTCTCCTTTGTGTAGTTCAGCAGTCCGCCGGCCATCAAAATGGCTCTCTGGCGCTCTGTCAAGCTGCACGTGACTGGGATTTCTGCCCCGCTGGAAAGATTTTTGACAGTCAGTCTTCCCTGCTTCATACCGGTTTCGATACCAACGACGGCCAGACGGTCCTCTTGCTTCAGCGCATCATAATCGTCCGGATTGGCAAAGGTCAGCGGCAGGATGCCGGCGTTGATCAGATTTGCAACATGGATTCTGGCAAAGCTCTTGGCAATGACACAGCGAATCCCAAGGTACATGGGAACAAGGGCCGCATGCTCTCTGGAAGAGCCCTGGCCATAGTTGCTGCCGCCGACAATGACGCCGTCGCCCGCCTCCTTTGCGCGGGCCGGGAAGGTCGGATCGCAGACCTCAAAACAGAACTTTGAGAGATAGGGAATATTGGAACGATAGGGCAAAATTTTTGCACCGGCGGGCATGATATGGTCTGTGGTAATGTTATCTCCAACCTTCAGCACCAATTGCGCCTCCAGCGTATCCGAAAAAGGCTTGCTCTTGGGGAATTCCTTGATATTGGGGCCGCGCAGCACCTCGATAGCGGCTGCTTCCTCCTCTGCGGCGGGAGCAAGGACAGCGGAATCGTCAATCTTGAACTGCGCCGGCATATCAATTTGCGGCATTTCGCCAAGCGTCGTCGGATCCGTGATCTCCCCGGTCAATGCGGCAGCCACGGCGGTTTCCGGAGAAACCAGATAGACCTTGGCATCCCGGGTGCCGCTTCTGCCCTCAAAGTTCCGATTGAAGGTTCTCAGGCTGACGCCTGCGGAATTTGGCGAGAATCCCATGCCAATGCAGGGACCGCACGCGCATTCAAGCACGCGCGCGCCGCTTGCCAGGATGTCGGACAGTGCGCCGCAGTCGGCCAGCATGGACAGGACCTGCTTGGAGCCCGGCGAAATGGAGAGACTTACATTGGGAGAGATCGTTTTGCCCTTCAGCAGCGCCGCGACCTTCAGCATATCATAGAGAGAAGAATTTGTACAAGAGCCGATACAAACCTGGTCCACCTTCGTACCTTGCAGACTGTCAACGGGAACAACATGATCCGGGCTGTGCGGACAGGCTATCATGGGCTTCAGGGTCGAGAGATCGATATCGATGATCCGGTCGTAGACGGCGTCCGGATCACTGGCCAGAGGCGTAAAGTCCGCTTCCCTGCCCTCCGCGGCCAGAAATGCATGGGTAACCTCATCGGAAGGGAAGATAGAGGTTGTCGCACCCAGCTCTGTGCCCATGTTCGTAATCGTTGCACGTTCCGGAACAGACAGCCCCAGGATTCCATCGCCGCCCCATTCAATGATTGCGCCGACGCCGCCCTTGACAGAGAGGATGCGAAGCAGCTCCAGGCTGACGTCCTTGGCTGTGACAAAGGGGCGAAGCGTTCCGGTCAAATTGACCTTGAACATCTTTGGCATGTTGATATAGTAAGCGCCGCCGCCCATCGCCACGGCCACATCCAGACCGCCCGCGCCGAAGGCCAGCATGCCGATACCGCCGCCGGTGGGCGTATGACTGTCGGAACCGATCAAGGTTTCTCCCGGCTTGCCAAACCGTTCCAGATGCACCTGATGGCAAATGCCGTTGCCAGGCCTCGAGAAATAGATGCCATGCTTTTTGGCGACTGTCTGCAAATAACGGTGGTCGTCTGCATTTTCAAAGCCGGATTGCAGCGTGTTGTGGTCCACATAGGCAACGCTGCGTTTCGTCCGGACCCGCGGAATGCCCATCGTCTCAAACTCCAGATAGGCCATTGTTCCTGTCGCATCCTGCGTCAGCGTCTGGTCGATTCTCAGTGCAATCTCATTGCCAGGCGTCATGTCTCCATGCAGAAGGTGCTGTTCAATGATTTTCTGTGCAATCGTTTTTCCCATAATTTTTCGCCCTCTCTAACATGCTCTTTTTCGCGTGCGCAATATGTTCTGTTGTCAGCTCCTCGGCCAGATCAGCATCGCCCATTGCAATCGCGTCAAAAATTCTCCGGTGTTCTTTTACAACCTCTGCCGTCCGCTTCGAATCCTCAATGGACGCCTTGCGGTAGCGCTGCGTTTTCCGGTGCAGCGGAAGCAGCGTATCCGCAATCACCGTGCGTTTGCTCAATTTGCAGATCAGTGCATGAAACTGATCGTCCATTTCCCGGATATGGTCTGTGTCGTGCTTGGTAAAATAAAACTCCTGCAGATCCAGCACATGCTCCAGCTCACGCAGCCCCTCTTCCGTCATATTTTTTGTTGCATAGTAGGTTGCCAGGCCCTCGATTTTCAGACGGATGTTGAGAATGTCCAGCAGATCATCCTCCGTGATCCCAAGGACAACCGATCCCTTCCCGGTATCTTCAATCAAACGCTCCTGCTCCAGGCGGCGCAGCGCCTCGCGGATCGGCGTCCGGCTGACGCCGAGCTGCTCTACCAGCTTCAGCTCCGTAAGAATCTCTCCGCGCGGATAGACGCCAAAGATAATATCATTTTCCAGCTTTTCAAAAATTTGGTCAGCCAAGGATGCTGTCTTAAACGGTGTCATGTCTCATCCCCCTTTCAAAGTTCCGGAAACCGGCCCGGCGCCAGCTCTGTAATCTTGTCTTCCAGCTCTTTGTTGGAGAGCACAGTTTGACGGCCATCCTCGTATTCCCGATCAATCCAGGACTTTAACGCAACGACCAGCGGATCATGCTTGTCAATCTTTTCGTTTTCCTTGAGCCGATAAGTGCCATTGATCCAATAGGCAATGCCGGCAAGGCCGGAGGTCTTACTGATCTGCACCGAAGCCGGGCGATTCAGCAGCTTCTGTGTGTCAAAAATATTGTAGATTTCCTCGTCCTTCAGCAGCCCGTCGGCATGAATTCCCGCTTTTGTCACATTGAAATTCCGCCCTACAAAGGGTGTCATCGCCGGAATATCGTAGCCAATGTCCCGATGGAAATAGTCGGCAATTTCCGTGATGACCGTCGGGTCCATACCGTCCATGGAACCGCGCAGCGATGCGTACTCAAAGACCATGGCCTCCAGCGGAATGTTGCCGGTCCGCTCACCGATGCCAAGGAGAGAACAGTTGACCGCGCATGCGCCATAAAGCCATGCTGTGGATGCATTCACAACCGCCTTGTAAAAATCATTGTGACCATGCCACTCGAGGCATTCGCTGGGCACATCGGAGTAGTGCTGCAGGCCGTAGATAATACCGGCGACGCTGCGGGGCAGTGCGGCCTCCGTATAGGGGATGCCGTATCCCATTGTATCGCAGGCTCGAATTTTGACCGGAATTCCCGCCTGCTGGGAAAGCTTTTGCAGCTCGTTCACAAAAGGCACAACAAAGCCATAGAAATCCGCCCTTGTGATATCTTCCAAATGACAGCGCGGAACGACGCCGGCCTCAAATGCATCCGATACTGTCGCAAGATAAAAGTCGAGCGCCTGCTTTCTTGTCATCTTCATTTTCTTGAAGATATGGTAATCGCTGCAGCTTACCAGGATTCCGGTTTCACGAATTCCAAGATCTCTCACCAGACGGAAATCCTCTTTGCTGGCCCGAATCCAACTGGTGATTTCCGGGAACTTCAGCCCAAGCTCCATACATTTTTCAACAGCTTCGCGGTCTTTCTTGCTGTAGATAAAAAACTCCGTCTGCCGGATGATGCCGTAGGGACCGCCAAGCCTGGAAAGCAGCTTATAGATATTGACAATTTGCTCCACTGTATATGGCTCCACAGACTGCTGGCCATCACGGAGAGAGGTGTCTGTAATCCAGATTTCCTCTGGCATATTCATGGGCACACGGCGATGATTGAATGCAACTTTCGGAACAGCCTCGTAATTGAATACATCGCGCTGCAGATTAGGCTCTTCAACATCCTGCAAGGAATACTTATAGGACTTCTGTTCCAGAAGATTGGTTTTGGTGGAAATTTCGAGCATTGCGTATCCCCTTCTTTGTATTTGTTGATTAATGTTCTCTTGAATTAATGTATACAATTATACACGTCGGCGCAGCAATGTCAAGTAGGCGCAAAAATATTTCTTAAGCTCCGCGGGCCGCTGTGCAAACAGAAAAATCCCGCCGCAAAGGTTTGCGGCGGGACCAGATCTTTACTCAACAGATTTTAATGACTCCGTCATATTAATGCCCCTGAGCTTAAAATACATAACGCCGTTGACGATCCAGGCAAAAAGCAAGGTGAGAATCACAGCGACAGCATAGCTGATAACTTTGATCCGAATATCAAAGCACATTCCGTCAACCTTAATTTGGTGCATCACATAGGCATGCAAAACCTTTCCGACTGGCAAGCCCACAACTGCGCCAAGTACCGCAAGAATTTGGTTCTCCCGGAACACGTAAGAGGCAGTTTCGCCGGCGTAGAAGCCAAGCACCTTAATTGTAGCAATTTCCCTGGAGCGCTCTGAAATATTGATATTTGTCAAATTATAGAGGACAATAAAGGCCAACGTACCGGCGCAAAGGACAACCAGCGCCACAATATAGTTCAGGCTGGACATCATGGTGTTGATGCGGCTCCGCTCGCTTGCTGTGTCCAAAACGCTTGTCACACCGCTGGCCGAGGCCACAGCAGCCGTCGCTTCATAGGAATCTGCTTCGTCTGAATAGCAGACATAGGAAGTTTTGATCTCATTGCCGCCGTCCCAATTTTCCAGAGAGCCAATCGTTGTATAGACATAGTTCGAGATATAGTTGTCGTAAACGCCGCTGACCGTCAGATGGAGCGCGTGAAGATTCTGGTCATAAACTGTGATCTGCTCTCCGGCCTGATACCCAAATTGCTCAGAAATCCCCCTGCTGATCAGACATTCGCCTTCTTCCGGGTAAGGCAAGGTCCTTGATCCAGAATGGAAATCCATAAATCCGCTCAGGTCGCCATCCGAGGCCACCAGGCTCGCAGAGAGAATCCGATCATCTTCGTGGAACTCTACGCTGCTTAGATGCAAAAAGACAGCATCCGTTACTACAGCGCCACATTCCTCCAAAAATGCCTGCTGGTCCTCTTCATTCATCGTATTTTCAAAGCTCACAACGCCATCATAGAAGGAGATGTCGTCATATTGGTAATTCACGAAATCCTGCACGGAATCGCGGATTCCGAAGCCGGTTACAAGCAGGCTGGTACATCCGCCAATGCCCACCAGCATCATAAACAGCCGCTTTTTATAGCGGAACACATTGCGCACAGAGACCTTGTGCAGGAACTTCAATCGCTTCCACAAGAAAGGGATTCGCTCCAGCAAAACACGTTTTCCGGCTTTCGGAGACTTTGGCCGAATCAATTCCGCCGGCACCTCACGCAATTCATTCCGGCATGACAGCCATGTGACGCCAAGCGCGGAGGAGATATAGCCGCACCAGCACACGGTAGATAGACGAAGATCAAAATAAAACAGGATGTCGCCAAACGTGTAACGAACCGAATAGGCCTGCCAGAGCGCAAGCGGAATCAGCCACATACCTAAGACCAAACCGCTGATGCAGCCAATCAAGGAAGCGCTTCCGGCATAGATTAAATATTTTCTGCTGATTGTCAGATTCCCATAGCCGAGCGCTTTCATTGTGCCAATCTGTGTTCGGTCATCCTCCACCATGCGCGTCATAGTTGTAATACAAACCAGCGCAGCAACCAGGAAGAAGAAAAGAGGAAACACACGGGAAATGCCTGCAACAATCTGCGCGTCATTCTGAAAGCAGGCATAGCCAACATTCATGTCCCGATTCAACACATAAATTGTTGCGGGTTTCAGCTTCCCAAGCTCTGTCTGCGCGTCTGCAAGCGATTGCTCGCTTTCCTTCAGCGCCTCTTCCGCATCGGCAATCTCTGTTTGGAACTGCGAGAGACCGTCTTCATATTCCGCAAGCCCTTCCCGATAGGAAGTCTCCCCGTCTTCCAGCTCCTGCCTGGCCTCTTCCAGTTTGGCTCTGGCCGCCTCTGTTTCGCGGTGCAGTTCGCTTTCCCCTGCCGAAAGATTCTGCTGCCCGGACTGGTATTCCTTCCATCCGTCATCCAGAGCCCTCCTGGCAGTATTCAGCTCCGCCCATCCGTCATCCAGCTCTTTTCTGGAGGCGTCCAGCGTCTCTTTCGCTGCGTTAAGCTGCGTTTGGACCGGTTCCAGCGTTTCCCATGCCGCATCCAGCTCTTGTTTTGCCGAATCGAGCAGCGCACGGCTTTCCGCCAGCCTTGCTTCATTTTCCTGATAGGCCGACAGTCCAGCCTCATATTGCTGAACGCCGTCTTCGTACTGCGCCCACGCGGAATCCATCGCGCTCCGCAGAGACAGCAGATCTGTGCCGCAGCCAAAGCTGGAGGCCATTGCGCTTTGTACGGCCGCATAATAATTGCAATCTGTCAAGAATCCCTGTATACCGATGCTTTGGTCATAGTCGGACGTATAGCTGCCCAGGACCCCGCTGGCTACCTCATAGAGCCGCATGCTCTCCTGATATTCCTGCGCGGAAATCAGCGCGATTGCGGAGGTCAAATCGGCACAATAGCTGTCGAAGTCGGCATAGCGGACACCATATCCGGCGCCGCCTGCATTTACCGCCGTAAGAATGAATTCTTTCTGCAAAGCTGTCAACTGATCTGCGCTGGCCACCAGACTCTCCGGCGTCATTCCAAAGGGCTGTAAAATGCTCTGTGACAGCCGATAGACAGTTTGTGCATGCTGACTTTCTGCGCTGGATATTTGATTGACTGCAGCCATCAACGACGCAGCGAAGGCGTCGTTTGAGTCATAGGAATACCCCGCGGAAGCCATAGAGGCGCGGTATTCATCTGCCCTTTGCTGAAATGCCAGGATTGACGCATATTGTGCCTCTGCCGCATCAAGCTGGTCCTTCGTTTCATCCAGCGTTGCCTTACTGCTGTTCAGCGTGTCTTTTGCCGCCGCCAACTGGGCTGCGCCATCCGCATAGGCTGCTTCGCCGTCCTCATAGGTCTTCAGACCATCCTGATATTCCTTCAGGCCCGCCTCAAACGAATGGAGCCCATCCTCGTATTCCTGAAGTCCAGCTTCATAGGATGCTTCTCCGCCTGAAAGTTTCTCTTTTCCCTTCTGATATTCCTGCTCGGAAGTTTCCAGCTCTGCCTTCGCGTCGTCCAGCTTCTTTTGGCCTTCCTGCAGCTCGGCCTCTGCGCTGGCCGTGGAGCTTTCCAACTCGCTTTGACCGGAATTATATTCTTCCCAGCCTTCGTCCAAAGCTGTCCTGGCATCTTCCAGTTCGGCAGCAGCATCGTCCAATTTCTGCTGGCCCTCTGTCCGCTGCGCTTCCAGCGCATCCCTGCCATCAGAAAGCTGCTGTTCGCCGTCTTGAATTTGCGCTTCCGCCTCTTCATACAGCTCCTGATACCGCTCGACGCCTCGATTCTCCAAATTTTCCTGCAAAGCCGGCTCTACGGCGTCAACCAGCGCGTTGTAGTCTGCCGAATAGATTTCAGGCGTCTCATCACTGAGAGAGACATAGATCTCCGTAAAATAGTCGGTATCAAAACCTTCCGGCAGGAGGTAGATAAATCCGTCTATCGTACCGTTTCCAAGGCTGGTAGTGCCGCGTTCTTCATTGAGATAATAGGGAGAATCCACAATGCCGACAACGGTGTAGCCCTCATAGGCAAACAGCGCTGTTGTCTCTTCGCTGTTTTCGTCAGAGAGCGAGATTTGCGTTTGGAGATCGCCTTTGCCTCCAATTTTGGAATCCAGAACACATTCGTTTGCAGCCTTCGGCATTCGCCCTTCCAGGAGGTTCAATTGATTGATATGCTCTGTGATAGAATAGGCTTTTAGAACGCCGACGTCTCCATGTTTGTCCTCATAGAGGAATTCTCCCGAAACCGAACCTTCGGCCGCAGTGACGCCGTCTGTTTGAAGCGCGGCATTCACGTCCTTTTCGGTCAAGCCGAGGGAGGAGATCAACACGAAATCGCTGAAAAGATAGCTCCGGTAGTATGCATCACCGGTCTTGACCATGGCGTCTCTGGCGACACGCAGGCCAGCCAAAAATCCGGCGCCCAGTCCAATAATTGCAACGATAGCAAAATATCGCCCCAGGCTGCCTTTGACCGTTCTCCAGATCATGCGCCAGGTTGGATTATGCTTTACCATTCAATTTCCTCCACAGGCGTCGGATGCTCATTCAGACGAACCGATCCGATCTGACCATTTCGAACTGTGACAATCCGATCGGCCATATCCACGATGGCCTGATTATGTGTAATAATCACAACGGTCATGCCGGTATCATGGGCCGTATCCTGGAGAAGTTTCAGGATTGCCTTGCCAGTCACATAGTCCAATGCGCCGGTTGGCTCATCGCAGAGCAGCAATTTTGGGTTTTTTGCGAGCGCCCGGGCGATGGCGACACGCTGCTGTTCTCCGCCAGACAACTGCGCCGGAAAATTGGTTGCCCGATCCTTCAGGCCAACGTGACACAGCATATCCATCGCATCCAGCGGATGCCGGCAGATTTGATTTGCAAGCTCCACATTTTCCAGGGCAGTCAGATTTTGCACCAAATTGTAGAACTGAAATACGAATCCGACGTCATAGCGGCGGTAGGTTGTCAAAGCCTTGGTATTATAATGGGAGATGTCCTTACCATCCACCAGAACGGTGCCGGAAGTAAAGGTGTCCATGCCGCCGAGGACGTTGAGAAGCGTTGTTTTTCCAGCGCCGGACGGACCGACAATAATGCAAATTTCGCCCCGGTTGATTTCAAAGCTGACATGCTTCAGCGCTTCGATTTGCACTTCTCCCATCACATAGGTCTTGCAAATATCCCTGATCTCAATAAATGCCGGCATGTATGACGCCCTCCCACCACCAGGTAATTTTGATCTGAAATTCTTCGGATATATAACATTATAGCATTCAATTCCTAATCTTTGATAAGAATTTGTTAACAAACAAAAAAACAGTGCGGAAAATCCGCACTGTCTTTGCCGTTGTCATCCGGATATAAATTCCTGAAGAGCGGGGAGGTTCGTGTTCCAATCGACTGAATACATTTCTGCGCCATACTTATAAATGATGCCAACATAGCTGTCGCCGGCCTCATTTTCGATTGGCAGCATGCGCTGATCGATAGGATAGGTCGCATATTCCGGCACATTTACAAGCTCCGCCAAAATCGCCGTATTGCTCATATCAGTGCTGAGTGCCGGCAGCAGCACATTCGCCAGATCCTGTAACTGCCCAATGCTCAGATTTCCGACTTTGCGTATCAGCGCTTCAATCACATCTCTCTGCCTGTGGGTCCGTTTAAAGTCATTGTCAAGCTTTCGGCATCTCGCATAAGAGAGCGCCTGCGCGCCATTGAGCGTCTGTGTACCTGCGTAGGTTCCCCATGTTGACGTGTCACTATTGACATATTCCGATTCTGCGCTGGTCAATGTGATCTCCACGCCGCCAACCGCGTCAACAACCTGCTCAAAGGAGCTGAAATCCACCGTGACATAATGGTCAATTTTAATCTTAAAATTGTTTTCAATGGTCTCCATCAGCAGCTCTGGACCGCCCCAGGCGTACGACCAGTTCAGCATACCGTCCGTATGACCGGACCCCTCCGGCATGATGACATAAATTGCACGCATCAGAGAAGTCAAATGGATTTTCTTTGTCTCCTTATTCAGCGTTACAATAATCATACTGTCCGAGTTGCCATAGCTGCTCTTGTCGCGCCGGTCGCTGCCAATCAGGAGATAATTGATAATATGATCTCCTGATTCCAGAAGCGGCATATCCTTCACATCTTCATAGGCGCTCCAGATATCATTCAGCGCTTCCGTAGAATCCTCTGTATCGGTGATTTCCTCATTGGCCAGGAGATCTGCAATATTGAGCCCCGGATCGCCGGAAAATTCACTGCGATCGATTTTGCCGAGCATGAAGTAAACATATGTCAGCGCTGCACCGGCCAAAATCATAACAATCAGCAGGAGAATCAGGATCACCCGGACAGCCGTCGGCATTTTGGATTTCTTTTTTGCCGGCTTTCTTTTATAATTGGACTGCGCCGGCTGATTCTGGCGGCTGGGCCGCGAGGTATCACGCCTCTGTGCGCCGGCCCCGCTGAGCTCAGTGCGCTCATACATGCTGGAATGCTCATGAGTGCCAGCGCCACGCTCATATTTTCCTTTGTATCTTCCCATAGCTTCTTATCCGGGTACACCGGATCTTCAATCCTTTCTTTATAGCAGTTTCATTGGATAGGTGTCAATCAGTGTGACCGGCGGCAACTGGGCTCCATAACGAGTAATTGTCCGCTGTGCCTTTCTGCGGATTCCGTTTTGCTCCGACATGTCAAATGGAATATGATAGACGAAAATCCGCTTGGGTCTCAAATCGGAAAGCAATTCCCTTGTTTCCTGTACCGCGAGATAGACCGGATTTACAAAAATATAGCTTGGAGGCGCATCCCGCAGCAACGACTGATGCAGCTCCGCATCCAGTACCGCATCCGAGGCAAAGTACATGCTGGAGGTTCCCGCTATGATTAATAACACGAAATGACGAACCTGCTCAAAATTCTGCGGCATATGCAGGGTCTCATAATACATGACGGAAAAAGGGCCGCATTGGATACACCCAAACGGCAAAGTTTTTTCATTTGGGATAAAAAAACGACATTCCGGTCGCATTGTGCGGAGCATACGCACGCGCGGCTCGTCAAAATGGTCTGGATGACAATGCGTAAAAAAAACGCCGCGCAACTGTGCAAAAGGACCTTCCCTGTTGAGAATCTTCTGATAGAGGACAGGAGACAGTCCCGTAAACCCGCCGAAATTTGCGCCAATCCCATCAACCAGAATACTGCCTCCATCATATTCAATTAAGATACCGGCGTTGCACAGGGCAGTCAGCTTCAGCAATCCATCCACCCCAGATACAAATTTTGGCTATTATACTACATTCCATGTGAAATTGCAAGTATTACGACATCTGTACAAAAGCCGCCTTTCGCTGGAAAGGCGGCTTTCTTTCGATTATTGCAGCATTTCCAGGAATTCTCCTTCTGTCAGAACGGGAATTCCCAATTCCCCTGCTTTTTTTAGTTTTGAGCCAGCGTTTTCGCCCGCCACAACAAAGGTTGTCTTCTTTGACACTGAGGATGCTGCCTTTCCGCCGAATCGTTCAATTTTTTCCGCTGCTTCCTCCCGTGTAAAAAGGTTCAGCGCGCCGGTCAGGACAAACGTCTTCCCCTGGAACCGCTTATCCTCAACCTGGAAATGGCTGATAAAATTGACGCCCGCCTCCCGGAGCCGGCGGATCAGATGCCGGGACTGCGTCTCGGCAAACCATGCCGTGATATATTCTGCCGTTACAGCGCCGATATCGCGAATTTCTGTCAACTGATCTGTCGAAGCCTCCATCAGACGATCCAGTGAACCAAACTGCACCGCCAGCACCTTCGCCGCTTTCGCGCCAACTTGCCGAATGCCCAGCGCATAAATCAGGCGATTCAAATCATTTTCTTTGCTGCGTTCCACAGCTTCACGCAGATTCTTTGTCGATTGCGCGCCCATCCGATCCAGCTTTTCCACCGCGTCCCAATCGAGGTAATATAGATCAGCCGGCGAGCTTACCAGCCTCTCAGAAATCAACTGTTCAACAATGGCTGCGCCCAGGCCGTCAATATCCATGGCGTCTCTGGAAACGAAATGGGAAATATTGCGAATCAACTGCGCCGGACATTCAACTCCGGTACAGCGAATTGCAGCGCCATCCTCATCCCGTACCACTGGCGCGCCGCAGGCAGGACATACGGATGGCAAGACATATGGGACGGTTCCTTCCGGGCGTTTGGAGAAATCGACCTCCAAAATCTCCGGGATAATTTCCCCTGCCTTCCGGATGAAAACCGTATCGCCAATTCGGAGGTCCTTTTCCGTAATAAAATCCTGGTTATGCAGCGTCGCATTGGTCACTGTGGTTCCAGCCAGGCGGACAGGCTTTACTACCGCTTTGGGCGTCAGGACGCCGGTTCGCCCCACCTGGACCACGATATTCTCCACAACCGTGGGCTTGATCTCCGGCGGATACTTATAAGCAGAGGCCCAGCGGGGATATTTCGCTGTGCTGCCCATTGTCACGCGATCCTGCAGCCGGTTGAGCTTGACCACCGCGCCGTCGATATCATAGCTGAGCTGTTCCCGGTTTTCATTGAGCGACGTAATCTGCGCTTCCGCGGCTTCCAGCGTCGTGACCAATTGATAGGGTATCACTTTGAAATGCAGGCCCCGAAGATAGTCCAGCGTTTCGCTGTGGGTTTCAAAATCCATTCCCTCGGCCAGTTGTAAATTGAACACCAGGATGTCAAGCTGCCGTTTTGCCGCAATTTTTGGGTCCAACTGCCGCAGAGATCCCGCCGCCGCATTTCTGGGATTGGCAAAAAGCGCTTCGCCGCGCTCCTCGCGCACTGCATTCAGCTTGTGGAAGACGGCCTTGGGCATAAAAACCTCGCCGCGAACAATCAGGCGGTGCGGCGCACCCTTCAGCGTCAGCGGGATGGAGTGGACCGTCTTCAGATTTTCTGTGACATCCTCGCCAACGAGGCCGTCACCGCGGGTTGCGCCGCGGACAAAACTTCCGTCGATATATTCCAATGCGACAGAAAGACCGTCAATCTTTGGCTCCACAGTATAGCTGACCGTCTCAACTGCTTCGCGGACCCGCTCGTCAAATTCCCGCAGTTCATCAAAAGAAAAGACGTCCTGCAGGCTCTCGAGCGGAACCGCATGCCGGACCTTCTCAAACTGGCTGAGCGCCTCTCCACCGACGCGCCGGGTTGGAGACAGCGGCGAAGCAAGCTCTGGATAAGCCGCCTCCAGCGTCTCCAGCCGCCGCATCATCTGGTCATATTCGAAATCCGGAATTTGCGGGTTATCCAGAACGTAATAACAATAGTTGTGGTGTTCCAGTTCTTTGGTCAGTCTGTCAATTTCCTCTTTTGGATTCATAATCGGGTTTCCTCCCCTATTGCTCTGGTATTCCAATGTTGACGTATCGCTCCGGTACATTGCCGACGATAATCGTCTCTGCCACGACTACATCCGTCAAAATTTGCGTGTTGACTGTGCCAGTCGGCGTCAGGACAGAAAGATTCACAATAATATTCATGCTGATTTGATGCAGCGTTTGATTGATTCCTGCCTCGGAAAAGTGATTTTCAAAGGATGCATCCGATGTGCTGACCGACAAAATGCGCACCGGAATTAAGAAGCCCTTCCCAGAAAATATTTCCGGAAAAATGAAATTTCCGATGGGGATGCTCAGCTCCTCGACGGAGATATCTTCGATTCCGCGATTCATTGCGGAAAGGATTTCTGTTTTCAGCCGGTTTACTTCGCCCATATTGGTTTTCAGTGCCGTAATCCCGCCATTGACATCCTTTTCGAAGTAAACGATTCGATCATAATCGATAGAGCCCGCAGCGATTTCCTCATTGACGATCTCGTTCACCAAGGTCGACATGGTGTTCTCCGCCTGCGTCACAACAAGCTGCTCCATAAGCGGAGCCACCCGCAAGCGCAGCAGCAGCGCAACAAGCAGCGCTGCAATCAGCAGCAGTATCAAAATAAATTTCCACAGTACTCTCCGACGGCGCCGCATTGTCTCACCTCCGCACAGAATTCTATGCGGACGGCGCGTATCCCTATGCCTTTTTACAGCTTTGTCATATGGGCTGAAGCGGAATTCGCGAGCAGCTTTCTGGTGCCGTGTTCATCAAACGCAATCTCCAGCAGGGCATCATTTCCCATCTTTGTCACGGTAAGGATCATTCCCCGCCCAAAGGCGCGATGCTCCACCATATTGCCAGGCTGGTATTCAACCGTCGCCGTCTGATAGCTCTTCCGCGCCGGCTGGGGCTTTGCAGAAGCCGCTTTATGCGAAGCGGGCCTGTTATAACCGGTATCGTAGTTCCGATAGCTGCCGTAGCTGCTTTGTCCGTAGGCGTAGTCCGACTGGAACGCCCGCTCTGCGGTCTGCGGTCGGGACATCCGGGCAGTAACACAATCCGGCGGAAGCTCTGCCAGAAAGCGCGACGGACGGTTAAAGGAGGTGTGACCATACAGCATCCGCTGCTTGGCATACGTCATGGTCAGTGCCTCCTTGGCCCTGGTAATCGCAACGTAGCAAAGCCGTCGCTCTTCCTCCATCTCCTCCGGTTCGCCGACCGCGCGTGTGCCAGGGAACAGCCCCTCCTCACAGCCAACCAGAAATACATGCGAAAATTCCAATCCCTTGGCGCTGTGCATCGTCATAAGGACCACCGCGTCCGCCTCGCTGTCGTACTGCTCGATATCCGTATAGAGCGCGATTTCCTCCAAAAAGCCGCTGAGCGTTGGCGTATCCGTATTTTGTATATAGCTAATCAGGTTGGATTTCAGCTCCCGCACGTTTTCAGCCCGTGCGCGGCTCTCCACATCGTCCTTTTCCTCCAGCATCGCAAGATAGCCGGTGCGCAGGAGCACTTCCTCATAGAAATCCGGCAGAGACAGGGTATCCAGCAGGGCCGCGCATTCTTCGATCAGGACAGAGAACGCCATCAGTTTTTCCGCAGGCCGCTGCAGCGCGGGATAATTATAGGCGTCTGAGACAATCTCATAGAGACTGAGTCCCTGACTGTCAGCCAGCCGCTCCGCCTGCTCCAGCGTTTTGCCGCCAATCCCACGGGGCGGATTGTTGATGATACGGCGAAGGCGCAAGTCGTCAGCACGGTTATTCATCACCGTAAGATAGGCCAGCATGTCCTTTACTTCCGCCCGGTCAAAGAAGCGTGTGCCGCCAATGATGCGATAGGGGATGCTGTTCCCCGCCAGAGCGCGCTCCAGCACATTGGACTGCGCGTTGGTCCTGTAGAGGATTGCAAAGTCCCGGAAGGGATGCTTGGCGCTTTTTTTCAAAATTTGTCCAGCGACAAAGTCCGCCTCGCCATATTCATTATTTGCCTCATAGAGCAAAATATGTTCCCCAGCGGGATTTTCTGTCCACAGGCTTTTCGCTTTTCTGCTTTGGTTGTTGGCGATTACTGCATTGGCCGCATTTAAAATGGATTTGGTAGACCGGTAATTCTGCTCCAGCCGAATGACCGCTGCGCCATGATATTGGTTTTCAAAGTCCAGAATATTCTCAATGGTTGCGCCGCGGAATTTATAGATGCTCTGGTCATCATCGCCCACAACGCAGATGTTTTCATACCGCCCGGCCAGCAGCGAGGCCAACAGATATTGAAGATGGTTTGTGTCCTGATACTCGTCAATCAAAACATAGCGAAATTTTCGCTGATAATAATTCCGGACATCTTCGCATTCCTGCAGCAATTGAACTGTCAAAAGAATGATGTCGTCAAAGTCGACCGCGTTTGCATTTTTCAGCCGCTTTTGATATTCCTCGTAGCAGAGCGCAATCTTCTCCATCCGGTAATCGCCGCTGGCCTCTGCAACGCGCGCGAATGCTTCCGGTCCCTGGGCCTGGTCCTTTGCGCGGCTGATATAAGAAAGGCACATTCTGGGCTGGAAGATCTTCTCATCCAAGCTCATGTCCTTCAGAATATCCTTTATGACGCGCTCTGAATCTGCGCTGTCGTAGATTGTAAAGCTGCGGCCGTAGCCCAGCCGGTCAATATTCTGCCGCAAAATACGGCAGCAAGCCGAGTGGAAGGTCATGGCCCAGACGTCGTTGCCCTTCGCGCCCAGCATATTTGCGAGCCGGCTTTTCAGCTCATTCGCGGCCTTGTTGGTAAATGTAATGGCAATGATGCTCCACGGCGCAGCGGCATCCAGAGCGCAGAGCCTCTCTGCATGCGGCCGCGCCTCCTCGGTAGGATGCGCAAGGTACGCCTCCAGAAAATCCACATCCTCCTCTGTGATATCCGATGGGATTTCCTCCGAGTCGGAGGCGCGGCCAAATTGGATCAGGTTTGCAATTCGATTGATCAGGACCGTTGTTTTTCCGCTGCCTGCGCCGGCGAGTAAAAGAAGCGGCCCCTCCGTTTTCAGCACAGCCATTTGCTGCTGCGGATTCAAGGCAGAAAAGCGCGCGGAGATCACAGCCTTCCGCGCGCGAAGAAATTTTGTTTCAAATTCGGGCGTCATAGCTTCACCTGTATATCATAGGAATCATGCCGCGTCTCAATGTCGACGCCTGCCCGTCTATTGTAGTCTATTTTTGTCCGAAGGTCAAACGGTTCCGCTACAAATATTCCCGCAGTTTTTCCAGCGCCCGCTTTTCCAGGCGGGAAATTTGCACCTGAGAAACATGCAGAATCCCTGCAACCTTTTGCTGTGTCAGTCCATGGAAATAGCGGAGGTTGACGACCATCTGTTCCCGCTCTGGCAGCTTCCCGATTGCTTCCCGCAGTGCGATATGCTCGATCATCCGTTCTTCCTCTCCCTCGGTCGAAAGAACGTCCTCCAGCGTAAAGCCGTCTTCCCCCGTTTCACGCTGGATTGACTCTGTGGAAGCCGTCGCCGTTTCTGCCACGGCGATCTCCTCTGGCGTCAAGCCTGTCTCCGCGGAGAGTTCGCTGAGCGTTGGCTCTCTGCGCAACGCTCCGGTCAGACGGTGCCGGGCCGTCTTGATGGAGGCGGACTGCTCCTTCAGCGTCCGACTTACCTTGACTGTACCGTCGTCCCTGAGAAAGCGTCGGATTTCACCGGCAATTTTAGGGACCGCGTAGGTGGAGAACATGGTCCCGAACTCCAAATCAAAGCCGCTGACAGCCTTCAAAAAACCAACGCAGCCCAACTGGTAGAGGTCATCCGGATCCACGCCACGTCCGAAATACCGCCGTGCTACAGACCAGATCAATCCGGTATTTTCCAAAATAAGCTGTTCAGATGCCTCTTTGTTTCCAGACTGCGCCTCCCGAATCAACATATCCAAGCTGGCGCTCTGCATCATGCACCCCGCTTCATGATTTTCCGTTTCATATGTATCGTCGTACCTTTGCCCGGCTTTGAGGTATTCCGGACCTGATGCATAAAGCTCTCCATAATCGTAAAGCCCATGCCGGAGCGCTCCTCATTGCCGGTCGTGAACATCGGCGTTCTGGCCCGTTCTATATCAGCAATGCCGCAGCCCCAATCCTTCACAGAAATGGTCACCGTGTTGTCCTCCAGCAGCCGGACCCGCAGCGCTATCTTTCCGATGGTATCCGGATAGGCATGCACAATACAGTTGGTAACCGCCTCGGAGACGGCTGTTTTGATATCGTTCAGCTCGTCCAGCGTGGGATCGAGCTGAGAGATAAAGCAGGCCACCGCAGAACGCGCAAACGCTTCATTGACGGAATAGCTGGGAAATTCCGCCGTAAATTGATTATTCGCTTTCATAAGATTCTGTCCTTTCTGAAATTTTAATCAGCTTCTGGATGCCTGCTGCGCGAATGATTTTTTCCACATTTCCAGGCAGATTTTGCAGCTTCAGTTCTCCCTCCAGCTCCCGCATTTTTCGCAGCGTAAAGAGAATGACCGCGATGCCGCTGGAGTCCATAAAGCTGACGTTTTTATAATCCAAAATGCAGATCATTGGCAGATAGCTGTCAATCTTTTCTCCGATCAGCTTCATTGTTTCCTTTGCCATATGATGATCGATCTCCCCCTTCAGGATGATCGTCAGCCTTTTATCCTGCAAAAAGCTCGTCAAATTCATGGGAAATCTCCTTTCCATTTGTACTCTTCCCTGTCATTATAGATGGTTTCCGAAAAACATTCTGTCGAACGCCATACGGCGAAAAAAATGCAGGCAGAAAATCTGCCTGCGCAAAAAAACAGAACGCCGAAGCGTTCTGTTTCTTCATAAAATCAAATTTTATTGAGCCGTTCCTCTGCTTCGCAGAGCTGCGCATAGAGGGCCTTCACCTTCGCAAACTTTTCGCGCTCTGCATGGACCACAGCCTCCGGAGCCCTGGAGATAAACTTTTCATTTTGCAGCTTGCTCTCATAACGGGCCATATCCTGCTGGGCCTTCGCCTTTTCTTTTGCGATGCGCGCCAGTTCCTTTTCTTTGTCCACCAGTTGGCTCATCGGCATATAGAGCTTTGCATCCGCTGTGATGCAGGAGGCCATCTGCTCATGGTCCGCCGGATCGCCGGCCAGCACGACAACCTGCTCCGCATAGGCCAGCCGCTGGAAGAACGGAATGCCCGCTTCAAACACGTCCCGCTTCTCTGTAGAGACATAAAGCGTGCATTTCTTTGACGGCGGCACATTCATCTCGGAACGGCGGTTCCGGATGGCCCGAATCGCATTCATAATGGACTCCATTGCCGCTTCCTCTTCCTTGAAGCGCAGCTCCTCCCGGTACTCCGGCCACTTGGCGATAATCAGCGCCTCGCCCTCATGGGGGATAGCCTGCCAAATTTCCTCCGAGATAAAGGGCATAAAGGGATGCAGCAGCCGGAGGAATTGGTCCAGCACATACAGCAGAACCTTCTGAGCGACCTGCTTGCTCTCCTCGTTCTCTGCATAGAGGCGCGCCTTGGTCAGCTCAATATACCAGTCGCAGTAGCTGTCCCAGATGAAATCGTAGACCTTGGAGACCGCCACGCCCAGCTCGTACTTGTCCAGATTTTCTGTAACCTCCGCAATCGTCGTATTCAGTTTGGAGAGAATCCACTTATCAGAAATCTCCAGCTTTTCCAGCGGCGGCAGCTCATTTTTATCGATGGTCAGGTTCATCATGACATAGCGGCTGGCGTTCCAGATCTTGTTGGCAAAGTTCCGCATCGCCTCGCAGCGCTCCACATAAAACCGCATATCATTGCCGGGCGAATTGTTCGTAATCATGTTCATCCGCAGCGCATCGGAGCCATATTTGTCAATCATCTCCAGCGGATCGATGCCGTTGCCGAGAGATTTTGACATTTTGCGGCCCAGATTATCGCGGACAAGGCCATGGATCAGAACCGTGTGGAAGGGTGCCTTTCCGGTATGCTCAACGCCGGAGAAGATCATCCGCGACACCCAGAAGGTGATGATGTCGTAGCCTGTGACCAGCACGTCTGTGGGATAAAAATACTGGTAGTCCGGATGCTCCGTATCCGGCCAGGCCAGCGTCTCAAAGGGCCAGAGCGCCGAGGAGAACCAGGTATCCAGCACGTCCTCATCGCGCGTAATGTTCTTGCTGTGACAGGCCTCGCACTCCGTGGCGTCCTCCATGGAAACCGTGGTGTGGCCGCAATCTGCGCAATACCAGGCCGGGATTTGATGGCCCCACCAGAGCTGCCGGGAAATGCACCAGTCGTGAAGGTTTTCCATCCAATTGATATAATTCTTCGTAAAACGCTCCGGGACAAACCTGGTTTCGCCGCTGCGGACGGCCGCAATCGCCGGCTCGGCCAAGGGCTTCATTTTTACGAACCACTGGGCGGAAATGATCGGCTCCACGTCGTTGTGGCAGCGGTAGCAGGTGCCGACATTGTGAGAATAGTCCTCAACAGAGACCAGATATCCCTGCTGCTCCAGGTCTTCGACAATTTTCTTTCTGGCCTCATACCGGTCAAGGCCCTGATAGGCGCCGCCGTTCTCATTGACCTTGCCCGCATCGTCCAGAACGCGGATGACCTCCAGATTGTGCCGCAGGCCGACCTCAAAGTCATTAGGGTCGTGGGCCGGCGTCATTTTTACGCAGCCGGTACCGAAATCCAGCTCCACATAGTCGTCCGCGACAATCGGAATTTCTTTATTGACCAAAGGCAGAATGCAGGTTTTGCCAACCAGGTGCTGATAGCGTTCATCCGCAGGATTGACAGCCACGCCGGTATCGCCCAGCATGGTTTCCGGCCGCGTCGTGGCGATGACGATATCGCCGCTGCCGTCCGTCAGCGGATACCGGATATTCCAGATGTGACCGGGCTTGTCCACATATTCGACCTCTGCGTCCGACAGCGCTGTGGTACAGTGGGGGCACCAGTTGATGATCCGGCTGCCCTTGTAGATCAGGTCTTTCTTGTAGAGGTCCACAAAGACCTTGCGGACCGCTTTGGAGCAGGTCTCGTCCATCGTAAAGGCATGGCGGTCCCAGTCGCAGGAGGAGCCGAGCTTCTTCTGCTGCTCGACAATCCGGTTGCCGAACTTGCGCTTCCAATCCCATACTTTTTCCAGGAACTTTTCCCGTCCCAGATCGTACCGGGTGACGCCTTCCTTGCGCAGCTCCTCCTCCACCTTGATCTGCGTGGCAATGCCGGCATGGTCCACGCCGGGCACCCACAGCGCCGCATAGCCCTGCATCCGCTTATAACGGATCAAAACATCCTGCAGCGAGGTGTCCATCGCATGGCCCATATGCAGTTGTCCCGTCACATTGGGGGGCGGCATTACAATGGTAAACGGCTTCTTCTCCGGGTCGCGCTCCGTATGGAAGTAGCCCTTGTCCATCCACATCTGGTAGATGCTCTGTTCCACTTCCTTCGGATCATACACCTTTGGCAATTCTTTGCTCATTTTATTCACACTCCTGACAGTATTCAACATAAAAAAACGCCCCAATCTTGCGATCAGGGCGAAGTAAACTCCGTGGTACCACCTAATTTTCTGCAGAGCAGACACTCTTACCTCTGTAACGGGAGGACCCGTAGCAGCTTACTCTTCCTTCAGCCGTCCGCTCCGAGGCGACATTCCGCTCCACTTTGGGAAAGCTCACACCAACCGCTTTCTCTCTGAACCGCCGTGGGGCATACTATTCCTCTTCCCAGCGTTTACCTTTTGCTTATCATACAGGAATTTTACCCGAATGTCAACCGGTTAATCCTCTTCTGATTCCGGTTCTTCGGCGGGAGCTTCCTTCTTCTCCTCCGGACTTGACAGCGCCTCAAATTTCTCGCGGGCAGTCTGCACATCCCGGAGCGCCTGGCCGACAGCCTCCTCCGTGCGCTTCAGCGCATCAATCACGTACTCGCTCGTGACAGACTTCAGATCCCGCAGCTTCTCCTGCGTGGTGCGGACGACTTCCTCAGCCTGCGCCTTTGTATCGCGCATCAGCTTTTCCGCCTCTTCCTGCGCCTGCAGATAAATGCGGTCCTCCGCTACCATCTGACGAACCTTCTGCTCTGCCTGCTTCTGGATGGCTTCCGCCTCGCGTTTGGCGTTGGTAATCACTTCATTTCTGGCATCGACAATGGTCTTCGCCTGCTTAAATTCTCCGGGAAGCTGATTGTTGATCTCATCCAGGAGATCCAGGACCTTATCCCGCTCCAGCACACACTTGTCCGCGCCCAGCGGCAGGCTCCAGGCATCCTGTACCATTTCATATAATGTGCTGATGACTTCTTCAATACCGTTGGACATTGTGTCATTCCCCTTTCAACTGCTGAATTCTCGCTTTAAAATCATCGATGATCTCTTCCGGCAGAAAATCCTCCAAATCAACGCCATAGCAGCCCAGCTCCTTCACAACAGAGGAGCTCAGATACATATACTGATGCTCTGTCGTCAAAAACATCGTGTCTAAATTGGGGTTGATCTTTCGGTTAATCAGCGCCATTTGAAACTCATTTTCAAAATCAGAGCCGGCGCGAAGTCCCTTGACGATGACGCAGCTGCCTTTCTTCTTCGCGTATTCCGCCAACAAGTCTTTGGAGGCCTCTACTTCAACGTTTGGAAGGTGCTGCGTCACCTTCCGAATCATGGCCACTCGCTCCTCTTGATGAAACATCGGCCGCTTGCCGGCATTGACCATCACGCAGACAATCAGTCTGTCAAAAATATTGGAAGCGCGCTCAATAATGCTGAGGTGGCCCTTCGTCACCGGGTCGAAGCTGCCCGGATAAATCGCTGTTTTCATACCTGTCTCTTACCTTACTGCTTTCGGTAGATTGTAATCAGCGTAATTCCATAGCGGTAATCCCGCGACCGGGTATACCCCTCAAATTCTGCTGGTAACTCCTTACTCTCCGGGCGTTCTGCGACTATTATACCACCGGAAGATAAAATGTCAAATTCAACTATCTTTTTCAGTGCATTTTCCAGAAAAATTTCGGCATAAGGCGGGTCTAAAAAAATCAATCCGAACTTTTCCCGGCAGCGGGAGAGATACGACAAGTAGTCGCTCTGGACAACGTCGGCCCGGTCCGACAGCTTTGTCCGCCGCAGATTTTCCTTCACAAGCGCCGCCGCATTTTTTCCCGCGTCCACAAAAACCGCATGGTCTGCGCCGCGGCTCAGGGCCTCAATTCCCAGTTGACCGCTGCCGGCAAAGAGGTCCAGGACGCGCCTGCCCTCAAGTTCAAACTGAATCGCGCTGAACAGCGCCTCTTTGACACGCTCCGTCGTCGGACGGGTATCCATCCCCTCCGGCGTTTTGAGCCGCACGCCACGGGCGGACCCGGTAATTACTCGCATATGGTTCACTCCTGACTTTTGTGAAAATGCCGATAAACGGCTTCTGCCGTGGGCTTTGGCAGAATATTTTCCAGTTCTTCTCTGCCCGCCTCCCGAATAGCCTTGACGGACCGGAACCTCCGGAGAAGCTCAGCCTTCCGCTTTTCCCCAATTCCCGGAATCTCATCCAGCTCCGACTTCTTGAGTCGCTTGCTCCGAAGCGTTTTATGATAGGTGATGGCAAAGCGGTGTGTTTCCTCCTGGATATTTCCGATCAAAGCAAAGACGCTCGGTGTCGCGGCAATGCCGATCTCATCCCCCTCCGCGGTTATCAAGGCCCGCGTGCGGTGACGGTCGTCCTTGACCATGCCATAGACCGGGAAGTTGAGTCCAAGCTCCTCCAGCACGCCGCAGGCCACCGCCGCATGGACGCTGCCGCCGTCGATCAGAAGCAGGTCCGGCGTTTCGGCAAAGCCGGCATCCTGCTTCTGGTAATGCGTAAACCGGCGCAGTAAAATTTGCCGCATGGAGCCGTAGTCGTCCTGATTCTGCATATTTTCCAGCTTAAACCGCTTATAATCGCCCTTTTTGGGCCGTCCATCCTCAAAGACCACCATCGACGCGACAATATCCGTACCGGCGATATTGGAAATATCATAGGATTCAATGCGGTTCAGCCGCGGCAGATTCAGCATCTGCTTCAACAGTCCCAGCGCGCCGCTGAGCCGCTCTTCCCTGGTTGTGACACGCTCTGCCTCTTCACGGGCGTTGCGCTGGGCGATCTCCACGAGCCGGACGTTGTCGCCCCGCTGCGGGACGCGAATATGGACGCGCTTTTGGAGCTGCTGAAAAACCAGCTCTTCAAAAAGGGCGCTGTCCTCCATGGGGGACGGCAGCAGAATCTGTTTTGGAACCATCTGCCGATCCAAATAATACTGCTTGACCAGCGTCGAAATCGGCTCTTCCTCGTCGGAAGGGCTGACAATTTCATAATCCTTATCCAGCAGGTTGCCGCCTACATAGTGGAGAACCGTAAAACAGGCGCGGACATCGCTCTGGTAATAGCCGATGACATCGGTGTCGGCCATGGTACCGGCTGTCACAAGCTGCTTTTCCCCAAGCGCCTCCACGGCCTTGAGGCGGTCCCGCAGCTCCGCTGCCCGCTCAAACTCCAGATTCTCCGCCGCCTGTTCCATCTGGTTTTGCAGGCTTTCAGAAACCGCCCCATGCTTTCCCTGCAAGACAAGGACGATTTGCTCCAGACGTGCGTGATAGTCCTGCGGCGTCTTACAGAGCCGGCACCAGCCGTCGCAGAGATTCATGTGGAAATTCAGGCAGGGGCGCTCCTTCCCCACGTCCCTGGGAAATTTTTTGCTGCACCGGGGCAGGCGGAAGGTCATCCGAAGCGTATCCAGAAGATGCTGCGTCATATATCTGCCGCCAAAAGGGCCGAAGTACTGGGCGCCGTCGTCTGCCACCCGGCTCTCAAGCGTCATCACAGGATATTCCTCCCGCAGGTCGATGCGGATATAGGGATACCCCTTTCCATCCTTCAGCAAAATATTGTACTTTGGCATGTGCCGCTTAATCAGCGAGCATTCCAGCACCAGCGCCTCAAATTCCGATCGCGCCACAATGACATCGAAATGATCCACCTGAGAGACCATTTTCTGCGTTTTCGCCGTATGAGAGGCAAAACCGACAAAATATTGGCTGACCCGATTGCGCAGTTTTTTTGCCTTGCCGACATAGATGACCTCGCCGGCTTTATTCTGCATCAGATAGACGCCGGGCTCCAACGGCAGCGATCTGGATTTTTCACGGAGTTCTTCCAGTGTCATATCATTTCCTCATAAAAGCTGCCCCAATGGCAGACTGGCCGTCCGGCACCTGTCATTGAGGCAGCAAATTCAGCGAATCAGAAAATATCCTTGACCAGCATTTCAGACAGAGCATCCACCGCCTGGATTTCATCCGGGCCTTCAGCGATCAGATTCACTGCCGTACCGGTTGTAATGCCCATGGAGAGGACACCCAAAAGGCTTTTGGCATTGATCCTGCGGTTTTCCACTTCCACCCAGATTGTGGATTTGAAGTCGTTTGCTTTCTGAATAAAATACGTGGCCTGCTTATTGTGAAGGCCGGACTCACACTTTACAATTGTTTCTTTCATGTACATGGTGCTCACTCCTTAAGAACGTTGGGGGTCGATCAACGATCATTATAATAGTTATAATATCAAACCAGCGGAAAATGTCAATCTAAAATTCCACAATCGTAACACCATCTTCTCCTTCTCCATAGGCGCCGAGGCGGAATTTTTTCACATATGCGCTGCGCTTCAGGTGGTCATGGACCGCTTTTCGCAAAATTCCGGTCCCTTTTCCATGGATGATGCGCGCAGAGGCGAGTTTTGCCATAACTGCATTATCCAGAAATTGGTCCAAAACCGGCATTGCCTCATCGCTGGCCATGCCGCGGATGTCCAGCTCCGGTGTTCCGGCAACATTCCGCAGCTCCCGCTTCGTCTGCTCAATATATTTCTTTACCTCCGGCTGCACCTCGTGCTCCAGGAGGTAGACCTCCTCCGGCTTCGCCGTCACCTTCAAAATACCCGCCTGGAGCTGCAGCGTGCCGTCCTTATTGACCGCCAGAACGGTCGCCTTTGTCCCGATTTTCAGCAGCTCCACCGTGTCTCCGGCCTTTGGCGCGCGGCTGGGCGCTGGCCGGACCACCGGCTCTTTCTTCTCGCGGACCTTGTCCTCCGCTTCATTGAGGCTGCGGCGCACCTTAGCCTGTTGCTCATTGAAGCCCTGATAATCGCCGTTGCGCATTTGTTTGCGCATCTGCTTGATCTCGTCATAGGCGGCGTTGGCGGTTCTCCTGGCCTCATCCAGAATCATCTGCGCTTCTTTGCGTGCCTTTTGGGTTGCTTTCTCGCGTTCCTTCTTGATCTCCTCGTAATAGGCCTCAGATTTTTCCTTCATCCGAGCTGTCTCCTGCCGCAGCAGCTCGGCTTCTTCCCGTGCCCGCTCCATCTCCTGACGTTGCTGCTCAAGCTGATTCAGCACATCCTCAAAATTCTGGTCGTTCTCATTGACCATGTTCTTTGCCTTTTCAATAATATGCTCCGGCAGACCCAGCTTGCGGGAGATGGCAAACGCGTTGGATTTCCCGGGAATGCCAATCAGCAGCCGGTAGGTGGGCTGCAGTGTCTCCACATCGAATTCGCAGGAAGCGTTGATCACGCCTTCTTTCCGGAGAGCATAGAGCTTCAGCTCGGCATAGTGGGTCGTAGCCACAACCTTTGCGCCCATATTCCGGCAGAATTCAATCAGCGCAATCGCCAGCGCGGCGCCCTCTGCCGGATCCGTTCCGGCGCCAAGCTCATCAAACAGCACAAGCGAATCCCCGTCGCAGTGCTCCACGACAGAGACAATGTTCTTCATATGGGAAGAGAATGTGGACAGCGACTGCTCAATAGACTGCTCATCACCGATATCGGCGTAGACAGACTCGAACAGATTGACGCTGCTACCATCCTCTGCCGGGATCTGCAGGCCGCACTCCGCCATCAAAGTCAGCAGTCCCAGCGTCTTCAGCGTGACCGTTTTTCCGCCGGTGTTGGGGCCTGTAACAATCAGCGTGTCAAAATCTGTCCCCAGGCGAATGGAAATCGGCACAACTTTTTGGGAATCGATCAGCGGATGACGGGCTTTTCTCAGGTCCAGCGTGCCGTCCGTATGAATTTCCGGCATCACCGCCCGCATGTTCAGCGAGAGCTTTGCCTTGGCAAAGATCACATCCAGACGGACCAGCGTCTGGTAGTCCGTTACAATCTGCTCCATATGGGCCGCTGCCTCAGCAGATAGCTCCGCCAAAATGCGTTCAATCTCCCGTTTCTCCTTGGTCAGCAGCTCCCGCAGGGCGTTGTTGGCATTGACGGCCTGCATCGGCTCAATAAAGAAGGTGCTGCCGCTGGAGGAGACATCATGGACCAGACCGGGGACCTCATTTTTAAACTCGCTCTTGACCGGAACCACATAGCGGTCCGACCGGAGCGTCACAATCGGCTCCCGCAGGTATTTTGCGTAGGACGGCGAGGAGACAATTTTTTGAAGAGAGTCGCGAATTTTTGCGCTCTGCGCGCGCATGTGCCGGCGGATGTCCGCCAGTTCTGCGCTGGCTGAGTCCGCAATCTCCTCCTCCGACAGGATGGAGTTGACGATTCTGTCCTCCAGATAGCGGTTGGCTGTCAAAGAAAAGAAATAGCCATCCAGAACGGATTTCTCATCGCTGTCCGCATATTCCTTGATTGCTCTGGCACACCGCAAAACGCCGGCAATGCGCAGCAGCTCAATGGGGCTGAGGCTGCCGCCGCGATCCGCCCGCTGCAGAGATGGCGTGACGTCTTTGACGTCCTGGAAGCCGGGCGTACTTTTGCGCAGAATCAAAAGGCGGGCCGCTTCCGTCTCCGCCTGCAGCGCGGTCACGTCCTCCCGATCCGTGAGCGGACGCAGCCCACGACACTGCAGCTTTGCCTCTTCGCTGACGGCGCATCCTGCCAGCAGGTCCAATACCGTGTGTAATTCCAGCGTTTGCATGGAATGTTCTGTCATTTCATTCATAGTGTTCTCCGATTGTCAAATTTGCATTGAACAGGGATTTATACAGCTCCAGCGTGGAAAAGCTCCGCTCAAGCTGTGTCATCAGGTAGGTTTCCGAGACGCCGCTGAGCTGCTTGCAGGCTTCCTCGCTCAAGCGGAAGGAAAAAAGTCGTTTTTCTTCACAAAAGACGATATAGCGCAATGCGGCAAGCGCCCCAGGGCTGATGGGCATCCGGAGGCCGTTCAGATCCTCACGATGGCACTCTGCGCATTGCAGCACGCCCTGGCCAACATTAAACCGGTCCGGCGTTTCCTTTCCGCAGACCGTGCAGCCGCTCAAATCCGGTTCATAGCCCGCCAGACAGGCAATCCGCCATTCAAAGGCCGTCTTGACCAGAAGCTGCGGCCTTTCCAGCTTGGCCAGGGCATACAGGGAGTTCAGCAGCAGCGACAGCAGCGCCGGATTGGGCGAATCCTCTTCCGACAGGACCTCCGTGACCTGCGCAAAGTAGAATCCCAGGCTGATGCGCTCAATATCCATCCGAAGCTCCGGAAACATTTCAAGGCAGTTGGCCTCCTTGATGGTGAAGTAGCCGCCATAATCCTGATAGGTAAACTCCGAATAGGCCAATAGCTGGCAAGCGCTCTTCAGCGGACTGGTATTTTTCCGTACGCCGCGCGCCTTTAGTGTAATTTTTCCATAATCGCGGGTCAGGACATTCAGAATCTTGTCCGAATCCCGATACTGCGTCTCCCGCAGGACAATGCCTACCGTTTTATAATACATATATCTATGTACGGAAGCTCAGGCCGTCGCAGGCGGCTGCTCCCGCAGTGCTTCCTTATAGAATAGATAGAATTCCGGCGCGCCGGTTTCCAGGAACAGGCTCAGCCAGTCACATGCCTCCATACCGGTTCTCCTTTCATCGATTCTGCTCTTAGGATTCTCCGGAACGGCGCTGCTATACTGGCAGTTCCTGCCCATTATTGATAGCCGAAATTGCGCAGATGGAACAGGCTGTCGCGCCAATTTTCTTTGACCTTGACCCAGGTTTGCAGATAGACCTTTGTACCCATAAATTTTTCAAAGTCCTGCCGGGCCATTGTACTGATTTTTTTCAGCATCGCGCCGTTTTTTCCGATGATGATGCCCTTATGGCTGGCCTTCTCGCAATAGATTGTCGCGTCCACATCGACCACGCCGTTCTCTCGCTCTGAGAACTTTGTGATTTCAACCGCAGTACCGTGTGGCACCTCCTTGTCGAGACACCAGAGCATTTTCTCCCGGATCAGCTCCGCGATGATCTGCCGTTCCGGCTGGTCAGAGGTCATGTCGTCCGGAAATAGCTGCGGCCCCTCGGCGGCATAGCTTCCGACCTCGTGCAGAAGCTCCTCCACGCCGTCTCCGGTTTTTGCAGAGATCGGGATCACTGCATCGAAATCAAATACTTTCCGATAGGCATCTATGACCGGCAAAAGCTGCTCCGGTTCCACCGTATCGATCTTGTTGATCACCAGGATCAGCGGTTCCCCGGAGGCGCGGATTGCGGCAATTAATGCC
>Ga0129308_1001191_pt1 | contig 29308 bp, 31 predicted proteins | sample L827metagenome_FD_94440 | JGI IMG/M metagenome (GOLD analysis project Ga0129308, IMG submission 94440) | Ring-tailed lemur group fecal microbial communities from Wisconsin, USA - L827 metagenome | ecosystem: Host-associated > Mammals > Digestive system > Large intestine > Fecal | place: USA...
GAGCCTACTCACATCATGGAGAACATTGTTTATAACGAGCTGCTGATTCGTGGCTACAATGTTGATGTGGGTGTCGTGGAAATCTTCGATAGGGATAAAGAAGGTAAGCGTGTCCGTAAGCAGCTGGAGGTTGACTTTGTAGTAAATCAAGGCAGCCAGAGATATTACATCCAGGTTGCATACGACATGACTTCGGAAGAAAAGCAGATTCAGGAGTTCAATTCTCTGCGTAATATCCCCGACTCTTTCAAGAAGATTGTCATTGTAAATGGCAGCAAGAAGCCTTGGAGAAATGATGAAGGCTTTGTCATTATGGGAATGAAGTATTTCCTTTTGAATGCAGATAGCTTGGAGTTTTAGTTCTGCTTATTTGTAAGGACTATTGTCCATGAAAAAGCCACGGTTGCTACTCCGACTTGGAGCAACAGCCGTGGCTTTGTTTATTTTTTTGTCCGAACAAATGAGATTGCTCCGCAAATTATGTAGAATAGGCAGATCATAATTCCGATAGGTCCCTCAATGTCGATAGGTTGTCCGGTATACTGAGAACCCATCCAAAGCAAAACAATTCCAACGCTCAATCCAAATAATGCGCCCCGCCATTTGTTCTTGGTTAACAGGAAAGCTGCGATAAGTAGTAGGATTGAGTAATTTGTATACGCCTAAGGCCATGATAATCCGCCTCCTTGCCTTTGGCTGAGCATAGCATAACGCATTTGCGGATGAAACTCGATGACATATTCGCAATTTTATAATTTTATAAGTTATAACTGATAAAATATATTTTTTATTTCTATCTAATATTTTTTGAGGGTTATTGGACGTTTTCTAAAAAAAGGGGCTTTTTTCTAATGAGGTAAAACCTCCCTATACCGAGGTTTTTTCTAAAAATGGCAACAGTTACCGTGTAACTCCATGTATCTGCATGTATTTCTATGTAAAACACAGTATGTATTACGACGCAACTGAATTTGCAACTCGTTTGAGCACTCTTCGTAAAGCACAGGGAATGACCCAGGAGGAAATGGCTGGAGCACTCAACATCAGCCTGGAGCATCTAAGCAAGATGGAACGAGGCAAAAAAACGTCTATTGACTTGGTCATTGCCATGGCATGCTATTTCTATGTCGGCACAGACTATCTTCTTATGGGAAAGGTTCATGACATGGTGGACAGTTGTACCAAGCTTCTGGATGTAGCAACTCAGATGACAGAAATCGCAAAAAATCTTTAAATCTGTACAACATTACACATCGATTTCGAAAAATGAAAAAAATTATGATTTTGAAAGTGCTCTTTTGCATATACTATTTGCAGGCAGTATAATAAGTACAACGAAGTGGTTTCAAAAAATGAAAATTTTTAAACTTTTGAAAGTGTGAGACTATATGAAGACAATTACGAGAACAAAGTATCTCGATAGAATCATTGAACTGAACGGCACTCCGGACATCAAGATTATTACAGGCATTCGCCGTTCTGGTAAATCAAAATTGATGCAGGCATATATCGAGTATCTGAAAAGTCATTTTGAAAATATCAATATCATCTTCATTGACTTCATGGATCTGGCGTATGAAGAAATCAAGGAATACCATGCGTTACACGCCTATGTAGAAGAACATTATCAAAATGGGAAAACAAACTACCTTTTTGTGGATGAGGTTCAGATGTGTCCCAAGTTTGAATTGGAAATCAACAGCCTTTACTCCAAAGGCAAATATGACATCTATGTGAGCGGTTCCAATGCATTTTTATTAAGCGCGGATCTGGCAACTCTATTTACTGGACGTTACATTGAGATTCATGTATTTCCGTTTAGTTTCCAAGAGTATTGTCAGTATTATGATGATGTCAGTGATAAAGATAAACTCTTTGACGATTATTCCACTAAGGGTGGTTTGGCAGGTTCTTATGCTTACAGAACCGAAAAAGACAGAACGAACTATATCAAGGAAGTCTATGAAACCATTGTTACAAGAGATTTGGTGCAGAAATACGCTCTGCCGGACACTTTGGTTTTGCAGCGTTTGAGTGAGTTCCTTATGGATAATATCAGCAATCTGACTTCTCCCAATAAGGTTAGTCAGTTGCTGACAGCAAACGAGACCCCGACCAATCATGTAACCGTTGGCAAGTACATCAAGTATTTGTGTAATGCTTTCGTGTTTTATGATATTAAACGATATGACATTCGTAGGAAGAAATATCTTGAAAGCTCTGAGAAGTTCTATTTGTGTGATACCGGTATCCGATATGCAATTCTCGGAAGCAGAAATATGGACTATGGCAGAGTCTATGAGAATATGGTCTGCATCGAACTTCTTCGCCGTGGATACGATGTCTATGTTGGTAAGCTCTATCAAAAAGAAATTGATTTTGTTGCTCAAAGAGGCAGCGAAAAAATTTACATTCAGGTGAGCGATAATATTTCAGGACAGGAAACCTTTGAAAGAGAGTATTCTCCGTTGCTTCAAATTAGAGATGCTTATCCGAAAATAATCATTGCCCGAACCAAGCATCCGAAATATAGTTATGAGGGAATTGAAATTCACGATATAGCTGATTGGCTGTTGCAGGAATATTAAAATTTTAGAATAAATTTGGCATAACGACGGAATGGTTGAGATAAAACAGGCTGCATAATCCATCTCCAGGTCATGCCTAGGTCAGCATGGTCACGGATGTATATTTCCATATCCTGGATGATGACCGGAAGAAAAATGCCGAATTATTTGAAAAAGTATTTTATGAGAAAAAAATCTCGATCCGCAGATGCATCCGAATACAGTAGAAAATGCGGTGGCGGTTCCGGAAGGCGTGGATGCAGAACTACTTGTAAAAGTTCTTTCCAATCCGGAGATGGAAGCATGGCTTACTTCATTGGCAAAGACAATGGAGTAATGAAAAATAGTGAAAAAATAGTGTAATGTATGCATATTTTGATGCCAATAATGACAATGCTAAATCAGAGCTATATATCCATCCATTTAATGATGGAAATGGACGTATGGGTCGTCTGCTGACGCTTCTTCTGTCTTATAAAGCTGGATATATTGTCGGAAAGTATAAATCATGGAACTATGCCCGGATATCAGCAAGGTTACTGTGGAAAGGACTCTGACTGAACTGATTAAAAGTGGATATATTGCAAAAGTTGGCGCAGGTCCGTCTACGGGTTATGTTTGCATTTAAACAACAACCATCGTGGTCGAAATCCCATAGATAAATTGACAATAACGTTGTATAGTGACAACAGAGCTTTCTCCGGATGTTAGCAGATGCAAAGAATCTGTTAATTTTCAGGGCTTATCTGGACTTAACAGAAAGGATATTCAGATTACCAGAATTTGATTCGAAAGTGAAAAAAGTCCTTGATAATAGAGGGCTAAACAAAACAACTAGAAATCGACTGCCAACCTATGAAATATATCATCTTATCGAGACATAGGGCGTTTTTTATAGGCAGGGAAAGAAGGTATCCCTGTCTGTGGGGCTTGACTTAGAAAAGGGGTCAAGCCTTTTTACTTGACCTCCGTTTCTCTGGCTTTTTGTAGTCCCTCTGCTGTGGTCTCCATGACCGTCAACTTTTTTTCGTTCATCGGATTGAGCAATCTGTTAATATGCTGTCGGCAATCTCTTTCGCCGTTTTGCCTGTCAGTCTCATATCATTCCCATAATATTTTACATTTCGGGTTGTACTATGAGAACGAAACATAGTTTTATGTTTTAGCAGTATTCATTTCGTTCTTGAGTTGTTTACGCTATTATAATATGCTAATATGGTTAAGAAAAATTATGAAATAAACCAACAAAAATCAAACGAAATTGCATCTTTATAGTAAATAACAATTTTCCGGGAGGGTGACTAAATGGATGCAAAATACATCAAAAAAATAGTCAGCATGATAAGGGACAAAGAACCCCAAGGTTTTGAAATGCTTTACAATCATTACTTCCGTTTTATGTTTGGTATTGCATATTCTGTTTTGAAGAGAGAAAACGATTGCTATGATGTTATTCAAAACGTTATGCTGCGGCTTTATGCGCTTGACGAAGCGCTTTTCCCTGTGGATCACGAGTTTAAGTGGCTGCAAACAGTTGTAAAAAATGAGGCTCTTATGTATTTAAGAAGAGAAAAAGTCTCATCACCATTGGAAGATGCTTTTGAGCTGCCTATCCAGGATAAAGCGATTGAAGATTTTGTGGATATGGAGTCCTTTTATTCTATGACTGAGTCGCTGAACGAAAAGCAACGCGCGGTAGTAACAATGAAAATTTTGGGGGATATGACACATAAAGAAATATCGAATGTTCTTTCCCTCCCGATTGGAACTGTTCAGTGGATTTACGCTACATCAATTAAAAAATTGCGTCATGCACTAACAGCCCTGACCTGCCTTGTTCTGGGCTTTGGCGGAGGTTTTTGGTATCAGCTGTCTCAATATTTTGGAGCGAACACAGAACAACCGGGTGATGTTGGCATCAGCAGTATTCCGCCAGCAGAACCGACCCTCTCTCCATGGTTAATTGCGTTTTTCATATTTTTCCTCCTGACGGCCACTGTCTGGGTACTTTTTTTCAAATTTTCTGACAGGATACCAACAGATCGAAAGTCGTAATGCATCTAATAAATAGATACCCAACGAAAACATAAAAATGGGTACTACAGGAGGACTTTCTATGAGATTACAAAAACTTCTTTCACTTGGTATGGCTTCGGTTTTAACACTTACTATGATGACAGGCTGTACACCTGCTGCGGCGGAAACCAGTTCCGGCTTACAATTTGACTTTGATCAAAATGACAACGGCTTTACTCCGATTTTTGCAGATTACCCTTACGAGGAAGGCATGGAGGAATTCTACGAGTTCCGGCACAGTTATGGTGAGGTTCCGATCCCTGGCGCCGGAAACGGAATTTTTATTTCCGGCAATAACCACAGTGACGATCTCTTCATGGGATATGTAAAAATGCTGGACGGCTTTGCACCGGCAAGGACTTACCACTTTACCATGTCTTTCAAACTGGCAACTGATGTGGAAAGCGATCTGGTAGGAGTAGGAGGAGCGCCCGGCGAAAGCGTTACCGTTAAATGTGGGATTACCCCCACGGAGCCTATGGCTATGGTAGTAGAGAGCGGGGCTTTGAGGTATTACCGTATGAATATTGACACGGGCAAACAAGGAAACAGCGGAAAAGATCTGGTTGTTGTGGGCGATATGGCTAAGACGGAAAACAATCGTCCCGGCGAGTATGAGTTCAAAGAGTTCCAGGCCGAATTTGATGCAGCCGCTAATATCCGGGGAGAGGTCTTTTTGATCATCGGTACAGACTCTGGTTTTGAGGCAACTACCTCCTATTACCTTGACGATATTTCTGTCAGTTGGGAGGATATTCCGCAGCCTGCCGTTACACGCGCTGAAGCAGCCCGGATGCTGTTTGATGTCGCTGATCGCCCAAGTGCCGACGCTACGGATTGTTCTTTCAAGGATGTTGACGCAACAGCTTCGTATGCAGAGGCCGTTGTGTGGGTACAGCAGAACGGCTATTTGGCCGGATACGAAAATGGACTGTTTGGCCCAGACGATACGATGACCGTAGAGGAAGCCATGGTGATGATCTACAGCTTTTTCGGAACCCCCTCGATTGATAGCAAGCCTGTATTGGAAAAATACGAAGACAGCGCGCAGATTTCTGCATGGGCAGAGGATGCTATCGCTTGGACGATTGAAAATGGATTATTAAAAGTTGATAAAAAAATATCCCCTAAATCACAAATTACCAGGGAAAATTTGGCTTATGCAATAAGTCAGATCGTGGTTGCTGGCTAAATGGAGTTACGTTGAAATCGCCACCTTACTTGCCTGCGCCAACAAGAAACTCGGGGACTGGGAACACATCAGCTTTGAGGACAAACGAAAAGCCGCTGACGGCCTGATTTCATCAATCAGCGCAATCCCGGCGACTATGCAAAATAGAGTGGAAAATATGCCCTTTTTCCACTCTATTAGACCACTTGTTCTATCATTTCGGTAAAAGCCTGATTATGGCATTAAACAATAGTTGTACATAGCTCAATAAACAATTTCATAAGAGGGCTTTGCCATTTATTAACATGAGTACCACATACAGCAGTAATACAAGGATTTAACATGTCTGTTGGAATTTCTACCAGACTTCCACATTCCAATTCTTCTTTTACAGAAAAAGCTGGCAGAAATGTAATTCCCACATTGTTCTTAACAAGATTTTTAATGGTTGGTATACTCCAAAGCTCAATCGTATGGTCAAGCAAAATCGATTTATCTCTAAGATATTGTTCAAATGTTTGCCGAAAAATACAGGTTGGTTCATTTATAATAAAGGGAACAGGGATCTTTTGATTTGGTGTAATAAAATCCGGATACTGCGCTTTTATTTCAGGAGAAGCTACCAAAACAACAGGACAACTGCAAAGCGGATGGACTGTAAGATTAGAGCCAAATCCCTCCACTTCTTCGTAAAATATGCCTAAATCCAGTGTACCGTTCAATAATTCATTACGAATATCATAGCAATTCATAGAATGTAAAAATAAGCGGGCTTTCGGTGCTCTCTTGCAAAATTCTTTTAAGACAGGCGGTAATTTATAGCATAACAATGTTTCGCCAACTCCTATATGTAGAGACCCTTGATAGGATATCAAATCATTTTCAAAACAATATATTTTCTCAACAGAATTTAGTACATCATTGACATATGGTATCAACTGTTCGCCAGCTTTTGTAAGTACCATTCTTCGTCCGATTTTTTCAAACAATTTTGCTGATAATTCCTGCTCTAACTGCCCAACTTGAAAGGTAATCGTTGATTGTGTATAATTCAGCTTTTCTGCTGCTTTTGAAAAACTTCCCTCTTCTATGATTGCTTGGAACGTATATAGGTATTTTAATTCCACGATTTTTACTCCTTTTATTTCAAATATATTGAAATGTCATTTCAAATACTTCAATTTGTTTTAATTATTATCTAATGGTATTATACAAAAGAGATAGTAAATTTGCAAGGAGCTAAGAAATGAAAAGAAATAACTTGATTCAAATGATTATTATTGTGGCTGCTGCTTGTATTGTTCATGGTGTCATGCAGGGGGTACACGATAATTATGGCATTATGATGAATGGTCTGACATGTGTTACCGGTATTGATTATGCTTCTGTCAGCTTTTGTATCGCTGTAGGAGCATTGGTTTATGGATTTGCACAGTCCTTCCTTGGAATGATCGCATTGAAAAGGTCAAGCACATTCGTTATTATGCTGGGAATTGTTTTTACTGTGCTGGGATTGGTAATGACACCGCTATGCAGAGAGTTTTTCTCACTATTTCTGTTTTTTGGTTTAATCTTGCCTTTTGGAACAACCGGCTTTTGTTTTGGCATTGTTATGGGTGCAATTACTCCTGTTCTTGGAGAAAAAAGAGCTGCCTTTGTATCGGGAATTATACAGGCTAGCGCCGGGATTGGCGATGCGTTAATGTCGCCGGGATTGGAAGCCTTAATTTCACGTTTTGGTATCCGAGCAGCCATGAATACGCTAAGCATTCCATTCTTTTTTATGATTCCGATTGTTGTTTGGATTGCTTCTATGAACAAAAAAGCTACCGCAGCGGTTCAAAAGAGAAACGAAAAGCAAATATCGTTGTTTGTGATATTAAAAGATGCTTTTCAGGATAGAGATTACCGCTTAATTTTGGTTGGTTTTGCTACCTGTGGGTTCAATATGTCTATTATTGAAAGTCATCTGTTTTCACAATTCCGATTTTATGGAATTGCAGGAACTACGGCTTCGCTGACTTTGACCGTTTATGGGATTGCTACAATGATTGGTGCTGCCGGTGCAGGCTTTCTTGGCGTAAGATATCGAATGAAAAATGTACTTGGCTGTGTTTATGCAATTCGTGTGCTGATTTCTCTCGGATTTCTATTCCTGCAAAAGTCGGTTCCTTTTGCATTTATTGCAACTGCTTTATTAGGATTGAGCGGGGATTCTACCGTCCCTCCAACTTCCGGCATTATCAGCAGAAAGTTTGGAGCAGAAAAAATGGCCGTGATTTATGGTTTTGCATTGATAGGCCACCAGGTAGGAGCTTTTTTTAGTTCGTATCTTGGAGGTGTTCTTGTGCGGGAAGGATTGGGATATACCCCACTTTGGATAATCAACATGTGCTTAGCTGCTATTGCTGCTGCAGCAAGTTTTTCAATTCGTAATGACAATCTTACAGTTCATTCATCTTGATAATAGGAGGAAATAAAAATGTCAAAGAAAATTAAAGTCGGTATTTTAGGTGCTACCGGCACTGTAGGACAAAGATTTGTATCCTTGCTTGTAAATCATCCATGGTTTGAAATTTCCGTATTAGCCGCAAGTGAGCGATCTGCCGGGAAAAACTATGAAGATGCTTTAGATGGACGCTGGAATATGGATATTCCACTCCCAAAACATATAGGGGCTTTGATCGTCCAGAATATTAAAGATATTGATTGCATTTCTCAACAAGTTGATTTTGTATTTTGCGCAGTCAATATGCCAAAAGAAGAAATTAAAATAATCGAAGAAGAATATGCCAAGCATGAAATCCCCGTTGTGTCAAACAACAGCGCACATCGCTGGACGCCGGATGTGCCTATGATCTTGCCGGAAATTAATGCAAATCATGCAGAAGTTATTAAAGAGCAAAGAAAACGGCTGGGTGTTCAGAGAGGTTTTATCGCAGTAAAGCCAAATTGTTCCATTCAAAGTTATACTCCTGTACTTACAGCCTGGAAAGATTATCAGCCGTATGAGGTAATTGTAACCACATATCAAGCAATCTCTGGTGCGGGAAGGAATTTTGAAACATGGCCTGAAATGGTAGGAAACATTATTCCTTTTATTCCTGGCGAAGAAGAAAAAAGTGAGAAGGAGCCGTTGCGTATTTGGGGGAGCATGTCAAATGGAAAAATTGTTCCTGCTGTGGAACCCCAAATTGCTTGTCAATGCGTCCGCGTTCCAATCCTATATGGACATACTGCGGCAGTGTTTTTGAACTTTCGGAAAAAACCGACACGAGAGCAGTTAATCGAAAAACTTTGGGAATTTAAGGGGGAACCGCAATTATTAGGGCTCCCCAGTGCCCCGAAACAATTTATCCAATATCTTGATGATAATAGCAGACCGCAGATTGCTCTTGATGTTAATTATGAAAATGGCATGGGGATTAGTGTTGGAAGGCTTTGTCCAGATAGTATTTATGACTGGAAGTTTATCGGTTTATCGCACAACACGATTCGTGGTGCGGCTGGGGGATCCGTCCTATGTGCAGAACTACTAAAAGCAAAAGGATACATAACTAAAAGAATTTAGCTTCATAAAAATTATGAATTCGTACAGATCCCTAAAAGGTTTTCAAGCAGAATAGGACATATATCTGTCCGGCGGGAAGATGTAAAGCAACAAGGGAGGCCCTGCTATGAAATTGATTTGGCGGTGGCGAAACCCAACGGAGTGCCCCGCGCTGCTAACCGGATTTCAAGCGCACCGCCCGGTATGTGGATGTGCGGCTGAAACGTAAGCAAGAAGTCTTGAATGCTTACCATAAAGCCGTCCACCCAGAAGCAAGCAGGCGGCAGACCAGACGAAACGGGAACCTGAAAAGGCCGCCCCGAAAAACATTACTTCGAATGAAATATTGGAACTGCTGGGCCTAAAGTCAATAAAATCAGAGGGATGAAAAAATAGGGGACAGCAAAAGGCCAGCCGTGACAAAGCCGAATGTCCGCAGCAAGGATAAAGCTGCGGATACTTTTCCGTCAGACAACGCGGTAAACATTGCCGAGGCAAAGATATTCAGTATTCTTACTGCCATAATTGTACCCAATGACAGGGGCGGCTCCCGCAATTCCCAGATCTGCAAGTACGATAAAAACATAGTCAAAGAAGAGATTGGAGATGCCCCCTAAGATGGAAACGGCAAATCCAATCTCCGGCTTTCCGGCGGTGACAAAAAGATTTTGAAACAGGGTCTGTAAAAGGTTGGCGGGAATAAAGATCAGGATTATGGTCAGATAATCCCGGCAATAGGGAAAGAGAAGCTCATTTGCTCCCAAGCGGTATATCATGGGTTTCAAACAGCATAATCCAATGGCTGTAATAAAAAGACCGGATACTGCGCCTGTAAGGATAAGCAGGGTGAAATTTTCCTTTACCTCTTGAAGCATTCCGCTTGCCAGGTTACGGGAAATGACTGCATTGCCGCCGGCAGCGAGCATGGTCCCTAAGCCGACAGTAACTTGGATCACAGGACATACGATGTTAGTTGCTGATAATGCATATTCATTTATAAAGCCTCAATCTGTATCAGCTCCTGATTCTTCATTTGCGCCATTCCCCCTTTCTCAGAATACGATAATAAAAATAGTGTATCGCGTTTTCATCATTATTGCTATATTATAGTTTTCTCTGCGTTTTGTTTTATGGTATAATTCATTAGATATTATACCTGCGCATGCCGGCTGACATAATATGATATGTTTTGTAATCATGGTTGGACGCACTGATAAAAAAGGACGGCACAGCAGGAAAAGGAGATTTACGAATATGAGAGGAAAAAAAGTAACTGCTCTGGTGCTGGCGGTTATTACGGCATGGGGGCTGATGGCCTGTTCGGGCGGCAAGCCTCAGACTGCTGCAGGGACTCAGACCGCTGCAGGGCTCCCAAACGGGGAAATCCATGAAGCGCTTACCATCACTCGCCTCAATGACCTTATCACAGAGAAATTTGTAGATGCCCTGCATGAGGTTCATCCGGAGATCAATCTGCAAATCGTCAGCTATGGGGGAAGAAATGGAGCCGGATATTCACAATACAGCCTGGAAATGGATGATATGCCGGACATCTATGTTACTTCAAAGGACTTCCATAAGGAGTTCATGCCGGAGCGCCTGGTGGATCTTGCCGGCTATGATTTCATCAATCATTATTCTTCGTTTTTGCTGAACTCTCTGGATGTCAACGGCGGCATTTATTTACTGCCCACCGGATATACGGTGTACGGCATGTTTTATAATAAGACGATCCTGCAGGAGAATGGGTGGGAGGTTCCCACAAGCTTTGAGGAATTGGTGGCGCTGGCTCCTCAGATTGAAGCGGCGGGATACCAGCCCTTTGCCAATGCAATAAATTTGGAAGGATTTCCCTTTCTTTACTTTTTCGGCGTAGGAAGTACGGACTATTTTGCTACCCAGGACGGCGTACAGTGGAAAGAGAACTTCCCCAAAGGGGAAGCCGCTGCTGCAGGGAATGAGGGACTGGAGTCTGTGGTTCAGTATTATAGGGAATGGATCGAAAACGGTGTGATTACCGGTGAGCACATGTCAACCCAAGACTATCTGGAAAGCGGGAATGTGGTGTTTTATCTGTGCCTGGGGCTGCCTTCCTTTGAGCATGAGGCAGAGGATGGGACTGTATATGAGTTCGGCATGATGCCCTGGCTCAGCAGAGACGGCTCCAACAATATGCTGACGCGGGATATCCCCCGGTATTTTGGACTCAACAAGCATTTGGAGGAACCGGGCAATGAGCAGAAGCTGGAGGATGCCGTTCATGTCATGGAGTTTATTTCCAGCCAGGCCGGCCAGGAAGCGATTATGTCCATGTCCGGCACCAATATCTGTGCCTCTCCTTTAAGCATGGATGAAATGGCGGAGGATCATCCGTATCAGGAGATTGTCGATGTCATAAATTCCGGTCATACGGTGCAGCAGGTCTATGTCGGCTGGGAGGAACTGCTGATCCCCATTGCCAGGAATATCCGTGGAATGATCGAGGGCGAGATTTCGGCCGATGAGCTGCTGGAAAGGTTTGATGCGACCTATCACGGAGTTGCTGATTTGGGCACTATGGATATCTACGGCACATTGACAGAGACCCTGACCTATGAAAAGACTGCAGAGCTCTGTGCGATTGCCCATGGAAAGGCAGCAGATGCCGACTGCGCCATGGTTTCTCTCAACGAATATCATGGCGGGGATGCTTACAATAAGGTGGGTGTCGGCTGGTACCTATGGGCCGGCAAGATCGACTCCAGCAGAGTTCACATGATCCGTCCGTCTAATGCGTCGATCTCTGTGCTGACACTGACAGGCGCTGAAATAAAGAAAATGCAGTCCGAAGGTTTTGATTTTAATCAGAACGGGAATCCCTATGAATATCTGCTGGTTACAAAAGACGGCATGGAGCTGGATGACAGCAAGGTTTATCGGCTGGCCGTAGGTACGGAGGAACTGCCGGAAGAAATGAAAGAGCAGGCAGAAATCATTGAGATTTCTTCGGAGACTGCCATCAAAGAGTATATGGCGGAATTAGGGACATTTGGCGGTGCTGATATCGTATGGTGAAAACGGAGATTTGAGAGAAAAGGCAGACCCGAAACGGCTGCCCTTTCTATTCTTTTTATTGTGCTTTGTCGCCTGCCTTTTCTGTCTCAGCCAGCCGTTCATTGATCCGGGCCAGCAGCTTTCTAGCTTCATCGCCATGCTTTAAAAGATTCGCCTTATCGGGAATTTCGATATCATGTGTCAGAACATTTCGGACTTTTCGAAGCACTATAATCTGATTAATGGTATCTTTATCAAGAAGATTCATCCGTTTCAGCCGGTTAATATTGAAGGCACCTCTGGATTTCGGTGAGTTTTGGTAGGTGATCCGGTTCAAAACCTTCTCTAAGGCAACCCACTGTTCAATGAAGTAATCAATGGCAGCTTTCTGTACATCGTCCATTCCATCGTGACCGGCTTTCAGCTCCTGGTAGATCTGATAGCGTTTTTCGTTTCCGGTGATAATCTGATCGATGATCTGCTGGGATAAATTCCGCTTATCTTTTTCGAATTTTACGGACTTCAGGACAGATTCGATCTCTTTTACGCCAGTCAGCTTTAAACGGCTGATAAGGCGGTATAAAAGCTCGATATTGCCCATCCGGAGTTCTATCTCTTCGTTTTCAAATTGACCGCTTAAATAGTTGTAAAGATAGGAGGCCAGATCATACTGGCTGCTGAAGGCGGCATTTTTATTGCGGATCCGGATATTGCCTGCATCCTGAAGGCGTTCCAGTGCGATTTCTCCGGCCAGAACGAGACCGTTTAATTCGTCTAAAATAGCCAGTTCTTCGTCAGACAGGGTTCCCTGCATGGGCTTGTAAACCATATCGTGTTCCACCTCGGACCAGGCATGCATGAGAACAGAAGCCACCTGGATTTCGATGCGGGCGGAAGCATATTTTTTCTGGGGAGGCTCTAAAAATTCCTCCCGCATACTGGCACGGTAGTGGTTGGCCCAGTAGCCGGAAAAACGTTTGTTGTAGGTTGGAGGCTTGGATTGTTCAGGAAACTGTTTCGTTTCTGATATCTGGAAAAGGCGTCTAATCAGTGTATTGACTTTGTCACGGTCTCCGGGGAAATAGAGGGATACACGTACACCGGCTAAATCTACGATATCTTCGTAGATCTCCTTCATATTTTTATAAGGTTCTGTTCGTTTGGCATTTCTTCGAAGCACCTTACTTTTTAAACGGGCCGGATTTTTGGCACGGGAGGTTACAATGGAACGGATACCGGCTGCCTGAAGTGCTTCCTCCAGCTGAGCGGCAGCCAGGCGGCCGGCAGTCTCGAAGAACAGAATCTTCTTTTTATAATTTTCCATGAATTGGTTGATAAGATCCATATATACCTCCTTTAACCGGGGAAAATATATTGCGAAACAAAATAGGGACAGTAACAGGGGGATTTTCAGGCCCGGACATTTGAGATTATTATATACGAAAAGAAATGGGGATTCAATAGAGGAAAATATCTCGACTAAAAGCACACAATGTGGTAAAGTTATAAAGATAGATTTTTAGTGAGCAATACGTTAGGGACATAAATATGAGACATTTTATTGTATTAGACCTGGAGTGGAATCAGAGCCCCATGGGAAAGGACGGCTCTATGGATCGGCTGCCGTTTGAAATTATTGAGATAGGCGCCGTGAAATTAAATACCAGCCTGCAGATAATCTCAGAATTCCGTCGTTTGATCCGGCCCAGAGTATATCGGCAGATGCATTTTAAAATATCAGAGGTTACCCATATGTCCATGGAGGAGCTGAATCAGGAGGGGACCTCCTTTACAGAAGCGATGGAGGACTTTTTGGAATGGTGCGGCGAGGACTGCCGTTTCTGCACCTGGGGCTCCATGGATTTGACCGAGCTGCAGCGCAATATGGTGTATCACGGGATGGAGATTCCTTTTAAATGGCCGCTGCTTTATTATGATCTTCAGAAAATATATGCTCTGATCAAAGAGGACAAGCGGAAGGAATCCTTAGATACTGTGGTAGAGGAGCTTGGGCTCATAGAGGATCGGCCCTTTCACCGGGCACTGGATGATGCCTATTATACGGGACGCATCATGAGTGAAATGGATTTCTACAGCATGGTGGAATATGTATCAGTGGATTATTACCGTCCGCCGGAAACGGAGGAAGAAGAGATTTACCTGGAGTTTCCGGGCTATGCAAAATATGTATCCAGGCAGTTTGATTTTAAGGAACAGATTTTGGAAGAGCGTCGGATGACAGATATGGTTTGTTATAAATGCCGCAGAACTCTTCGGAAAAAAATCCGGTGGTTCTCTTCGAATCAGAAGTTTTATTTCTGCCTGGCTGTCTGTCCGGAGCATGGATATGTTAAGGGAAAGATTCGGATCAAAAAATCAGAGGACGGGCTGGTATTTGCTGTAAAGACGATTAAACTGGTAGATGAGGAAGGCGCTCGCCAGGTGGAGCTAAAGAAAGAAGAGGCAAAGAAAAAAAGAGCGGAACGGAATAAATTAAAGCGTTCCGGAAAAATAAAGGAAACTGAAAAAGAGTGAAAAGCAGTCACCGGCCGCTTTTCACTCTTTTTCAGTTTCTTTTGTTTTTCGTTAGTTGCCCTACTTCTTCTATATCCCTTTGTCTTTCCATCTGCCGCCTGTCCGGTGTTTCGACCGATCCTGCAGCGCAGTCTGGCGTTTTTCCTGCATCATTAAATCAAATTCTGCTTCGGAAATACCTGTTTCCCGGAGACGTTCCGCGCGCCGTCTTCTTCTTTCGAGAAGGGCTGCCTCTTCTTTGGCTTTTCTTTTCAGGAAAGAATGCACGGCAAAGAAGCCGGCAGCGCCCAGGATCAGAACCGCGAGAAGAATCTTTAAAAGGATTCCCTGGAAGGGAAGGGAAAGAGACAGAAATCCCTTTCCGGAAGGGGAATCATGATTGGTATCGGAACGGCTGACGGTACCGGAATCCGAATTCGCGGTATGTTCCAAATCCTGCGCATTCCGGGCATTCGGCTCAAGTTCTGCATCCGGTGACGGGGAATCCGAACCGGTGTCTAAGGGAGCCAGTAATGCAGAATTTCCCTCGATCAGTTCATCCGGAAGCATCTCATCAGTCTCTGGAAGAATGCTTTCCAGGATTAAATAGGCCCGTCCCACGGAACGATCGCCGAGATAATAATTGACGCAGGCAATGGTTCCCTCCGGTGCAGAAGCCGGGACCTCATAATCGAGGGAGACAGTAGTCTCAGAAAATGCCGCTGTTTTGGGCAGAATAATCCTGCTTTCAGGATTGATAGAAAGAAAACGGGTCTGTGTAGTGGGAAGACCGGCAATCTTTAAATCGTCCCCTATGCTGGAGAAGGTCTGATCATAATCGGCAATCCGGACCGATTGGAAATTATCAAAGCCGAAGTCCAGAAGCTGTTTGGTGTCATCATACTGAGTTCCCTGGCTGTGAAGAATGACTGTGATAAGCTTTGTATCACCCTGTTTGGCGCAGATGACAAGCGTGTTCAGTGCAATGGAGGTATAGCCTGTTTTTCCGCCGATGACATCCGGGCGGTACTGATCCGGAAAGCTTTTTTTGATCATACGGTTTCCCGGAGAGACGCCCTGCCCTTCCGGATTCCGTTTGCTGGGAGGCAGTTCGTAATAGGTGGTGGCGGAAATTTTGGAAAAGGTTTCATTTTCAAAGGCGGCCCGTGTGATGAGAGCCATATCATAGGCGCTGACATAGTGATTTTCATCATTCAAACCGCTGGGGTTGGAAAAATGAGAATCCTGACAGCCTAAGGCCGCAGCCTTTTCGTTCATAAGAACTGCAAAATCCTCTGTGGTACCCGCTACATGTTCTGCCAGAGCGTTGGCCGCTTCATTGGCCGATTTTAAAAGAAGGGCATAGAGGCAGTCATTGACACTGACCACATCGCCGGTATCATATCCGGCGCTGCTGCTGTTGTCCTCTACATTGTACACTGCATTTTGGGAAAAGGTGACCATTTCATCCAGAGAGCAGTGTTCAAGAACAATTAAAGCAGTCAAGACTTTCGTAATGCTGGCCGGTGAGTAGGTGTCGTGAATATTTTTTCCGTAAAGAATACTTCCGGTATCAGCATCCATGACGATTCCGGCATCGGATTCCAGATAAAGCTCGGAAGGCCAGTCCGTGGATGCCAGTGTTTCTGTGGCAAAAAAACCTGTCAGAAGGAACAGGCATAAAAATAAGCTGATGATTCTGCCTTTCATAAAGAATTGGTTCCTCTTATTTAAAAAAAATGTAATATAAATGTAACTTGTGCTTAACAGTATATCGGATGAACGGGTTTCTGTAAAGATAAATCGGTAAAGATGCCTGGAAACCTGGGAAATTGTCTGTATCTGCTGCCTATTTTACAGAGCGCTTCTTTTTACTTCGGAACATCATCCAGATGCACAGAAGGAATAAAAGGAGTGTCATGCCGGCAAAGGTGAGGCCGATCCTCGCAGCTGTATCCACAAAAAATGGCTCCGGAACGATATTGATTAACAGATCCGTCCTCGGATCCAGAATCCACAGATCGTTGCTGAAGAATATTTTGTGGAAAATTACAAAATATTTCGTAAAGTTTGTGGATATAATCCCGGCCAGGACTGCTGTCAAAGCAAAAAATAAAAGGGTTCCGGCGCATAGCATTTTCGGAAGCAGTGTGCCGATGGGGGCTTTTTTCCAAATGAGAATGAGGATACAGAGGATGGCAATGACTGCACAGATTCTCCGGAGAGCAATGGCAGCCAGGAAAAGACCTCGTACGTCCTCCATATGGGCAATTTCCCGTTCGTTGAAGAATTCCCGCCGGATACCGGCTACAGTGGTGGGAATATGGAGATCCTCCCGGTCCCCCCGCAGGTAATCCATCATTTCATCGGTTACATCGAGAAGGTCTTCCATGGTCATGCTGACAGTATCGGCAACTCCGTATTTGGTGTATTCTTTTTCATAATATCCGGGAGTCCAATAGGTTACGGCTTCTACGGAGGTGATAAGGAAGATAATCATCAGGCAGAAGGCGGTGAGGATTCCCAGAAGGCGGTGGATGTGTTTCATGGTATGTTGTCCCCTTTTTGGTAATATTGTTTTCACACGGCTTGCAGCTTCGTGGATATTATACCAGAAAGAAAATTGTTGGAAAAGGAGGCGAAAATGAAAAATGTATGAATTTTTTTATAAGGAAGGGCAGGACGCTTGCCAAAGGGGAAGCTTGTCCTGTATACTGAGGGGTGAAAGCCCTGAGACGGGACAGAAATATAGGAATATAGAAACAGAAGGATGGGTCATTTATGATAAAAGCAGTGATTTTTGATATGGACGGAGTAATTATTGACAGTGAAATGGAGTATTTAAGGCATATTTACGACTTTGCTTTAAAGAAAAATCCGGAGGTGAAGATAGAAGACCTTTACGGGACCGTGGGAACAACGAAGAAGGATTGCTGGGTTGTAGTGGCTGAGGCAGTGAAGAATGGGGAGACCTGGGAGGAGCTGCATGATCAGTATCTGGGGCGCTGGGCAGAGATTTTTGCGTCAGTGGATTACCTGTCTATTTTCCGGCCGGAGGTTCTGGAGGTGATGGATCGGTTAAAAGAGATGGGGCTGCGCCTGGCGGTGGCTTCCTCTACCAATATTGAGCAGGTGGAGAGGATTTTAAAAGAAAATGGAGTGGCCGAGCGGCTGGAGCTGATGGTCAGCGGAAGCACCTTTAAACGGAGTAAGCCGGATCCGGCTATCTATCTGCATACGGCTGAGCGGCTGGGATTAAAACCGGAAGAGTGTCTGGTGATAGAGGATTCTACAGTGGGAATTACATCCGGACATAATGCAGGTATGACCGTGGCAGCTTTGATCGATGAGAGATTTGCTTTTGATCGAAGTCTGGCTGATTTTGAGCTTACAGGACTTCGGGATATTGTGCCGCTGGCAGAACGGCTTTTAACAGAGCATGTTTCGGCATAGGCACGCCATTAGAAATACCCGCTGTACAGGACTTTGAGCCCGGTACAGCGGGTATTTTAAGGTTAGAGAATCATAATTGAGGGGTGCTGTTCTTCGCTTTCGGAAGTGCGGCACGGAATATCCGGAATTTACTCGACCGGAGTAAGGTAATCCTTTGCCACATAGGCATCCTGGCCGTTGTACTTGATGATGCACCATTTCTCGTCATAATCGCTGACAAATTCAACCTCTGTGCCCGGAGCCAGCATTCCGATCCGCGCGGTGTCGGTGGATGGAGTGGAGCGGACATTTAAGGTGTCAGTTGTCTTGTATTTGGCAAGAGGCGCCTCGGTAGCCGGTTCCTCAGCCGGGGGTGTTTCCGGTACTGACTCAAGGGGTGCCTCTACCGACGGTGCGGAAGAAGTCTCGGGTGACTTGTCCTTGCCCGGATGAATCATCTTGATAATAAAAATCAGGACAATAATAATGGCAATCAGAAGCAGCGGCTTAATAATGCTTCCCGGATCAATGGACGGTCTGGAAGAACGTGCCTTCCTTCTGCGGCTGCTGTTTGAAGCGGCGGACGGGCGGCTGCGCCTTGCCGTATCCTCGCTCTGGCGTCTCGGTGCCGGAGCAGTTTTTTTGCGGCGGCCATTGTAATCATTGGCAAAGGTATAAACCTCCTGCGAAAGCAGGTGATGCGCCTGGTTGGCATTGTAAGCATTGTTGTCATCCTCATGAATGGCTTTATTTCCGATGGTGCGGATTTTGTGATAGTGCTCGCAGGTGGTTTTGCTGATGATTCCTTCCTCATAAAGTGAATCAATCATATCAATCAGGCTGCCTTCCAGAATACCTGATTTTTCGCATAAGCATTTCACCATATATTCCAGAGTCTGGCGGGCCTTTACCATGGCCATATTGTATTTTTTCTGGCCGATCAGGCGCTCTGTATCCCTGACGCCGGTTTGGATCTTTTCCCAGCTGCTAGCAGCCGGATTATCTGTATTGCTCATAGGCTGTCTCCTTTTGTACGGTCTATTAATTCTAAAAGTAATTCTATTATAATATATCACGAAATTTTATGCACCTATATTTTGAAAAAAATTTATAAAATTAGGAAAAATTTAATATATGTATTTAAATTTGACTTGTTATTGGATAATTTACAGATTAACTTGCATAAAAAAGCTTGAAATGGTAAGATAGAAGGATAAAAGATAGATAAAAATTAAAAAAGAGAACAAAATAAGAAAAGGGTTCTCAAAAAAGCTTGAGAACGAGTTTGGGAGGAAATATATGAGACTACGCCATATACCGGGCGCAGAAAAAATGATAGAGGAAAGCCCGTATGTCGCTCACCAGCCGGAAGAGAAAAAGGGAAGATGGAGCGAGATATTCGGAAATCAGAATCCGATCGAGATTGAGGTTGGCATGGGAAAGGGCAAGTTCATCACAGAGATGGCGGCCCGGAATCCGGAAATCAATTACATCGGCATAGAACGTTACTCGACTGTGCTTGTGAAGGCGCTTCGGAAAAGAGAACAGAGTGAACTGCCGCTTAAGAACCTGTATTTCATGTGCATCGACGCCAGAAAGCTTTCAGAAGTGTTTGCTCCGGAGGAGATAAGCCGGATTTATCTGAATTTTTCAGATCCCTGGCCCAAGGACCGTCATGCCGGACGGAGACTTACTTCACCGCAGTTTATGGCAGTTTACGATCAGTTTTTGAAAAAAGACGGCATAGTGGAGTTTAAAACGGATAATCGGGAATTATTTGATTATTCTCTGGAGGCAATTCCTGAGGCAGGGTGGAAGCTTCTCTATTCTACCTTTGATCTTCATAACAGTGATTTGGCTGAGGGAAATGTGATGACAGAGTATGAGACCAAGTTCTCGGCCGAAGGAAAGCCGATCTGCAAGCTGGCTGCCTCCAGATAGGGCATGGGGGAAGTCCTGGGGAGCCGGAAAAATCAGATTGTCAGGCAGCAGGGGAAGGTATACCCGAAAAGCTGCATAAGATATATAAAAAACAGCGGGTGTGTACAGCATGAACCTGAAAACCAGAATCAGCCGCGCACTGTCAAAGGCGACAAGTGATAAAACAGAACTCAATAAAACGGTTTTAAAATGGAAACGACAGTTTGACGAGGCGGGAAAGGTGATTAATGCTGACAGAAAAAAGAAGAAGTAGGAGGAGTTGCGAATGGAAATGAAATTTACGAGTGAAAATTTTGAAACGGAAGTTTTAAAATCGGAAGTACCGGTACTGGTGGATTTTTATGCTGACTGGTGCGGCCCATGCAAACTGATGGGACCAATCGTAACACAGCTGGCCGCAGAGTACGAGGGAAAACTGAAGGTCGGCAAGGTCGATGTGGATGCAAACACAGACATCGCCATGAAATATGGAATCATGTCCATACCAACCCTCATTATTTTTAAGAACGGTGAGGTCTTCCGCAAGGAAGTAGGCGCCCAGACGAAAAAGAATGTGGAGAAGGCGATTAGCCAGGTTCTGTAGTGAACAGCCGGTGCGACCGGCAGGATATGCGCCAGATGTATCAGATGAAAGACGTCCTGCCCGTGGAAGGAACATCCTTTCATGGGGCGGGACGTTTTGGTTTGGTTTTGTAAAAAAAGGGGGAAATTAAAAAAATAAAAATAATTTAAAAAAAGTGTTGACTTTTTGGTACACTTGAGATAAAATAACTCTTGCGTCAAGGAAATGACGAAAACTTAAAAATGAAACAAGCGCCTTTAGCTCAGTTGGTAGAGCAGTAGACTCTTAATCTATTTGTCCAGGGTTCGAGTCCCTGAAGGCGCACTTTAAGCACTGGTTTTGCAGACAGAGAGCTGCGGGGCTGGTGCTTCTTTTTTGCATGTGTGAGAATCTATTTGTCCGGGAAAAGTAAGCTGCAGCTCCGCATGGGAAACTGCAGCTCATTTTTAATAATGCGGTTTAAAGTAAATCGGATCCAGTTGGTAAATATCCGTATGCAGGATCTGATTCTGCGCTGCCAGATGAAGATAAATACGAGTTACACTGTAATCAAAATGTCCAAGAAGAATCCGAAGCATTTCCAAATTACCTCCGCCCATGATATAGCTGGTCGCAAAAGTATGACGGAGCAGATGCGGATAGAGATGCTCGATTCCGGTTAGTTTTATGATCCGGCGGAATATACTATTTATGACAGAATCAGAAATTCTTTTTTGATTTGAAATGCTGTTGAAGAGCATTCCGGATGGCTTATGCATTTCAAAATATTTCTGAAGAACGCCGGATAAGCGGGGACAAAGAATGGCTACACGAGATTTACTGCCCTTGCTGCAATTAATGATAATAGCTCCGGATTCAAATAAAATATCCTTTGTTCTAAGATTAATCACCTCGGAACGACGCAGGCCGGCATCCAGCATTAAATGGACAATACAGTAATCTCTCAAATGAATTGGAATACTCAAATCAAAAGTCTGATCAATTTTGGCCACTTCCTTTGCAGTTAAAACAACAATCTGTTCCTGATCACTTTTTGGAAGCTTCAACCCCTCAGTATATCGGATACTTAAGTATCTGAAATTATACAGATAATTGAAGAATGCTTTTACAGCGCGCATATAGGAATTTACTGTACTGGCCTTAATCGCTCCGTTTACATCCATGTTATTATAAAGCGGATGATTATTATATCTCTGTTTGGAACGAAGAAAAACAAGGTATTCAAACAAAATAGTCTGGCGGAGCTGCTGCAGCGGGAACTCCTCTGGTTTGCAGAAATGATGTTCCTTTAAATACAAAAAGAAATAGCCTAAACATTTTTCGTAAAATTTATATGTTTTAGGAGACCAATATGCAGCTCCATAGAGCATAAAGATATCATAGGCCTGTTTTATCGTCATGTTCATTTTCGATACTCCATTCTTGACTTTGAAGGGAAAGCATGCTACTCTCATCATAGATAACACCAGATTCCTGATCCAACAGCACAAAACGATATAAGGCGTTATTTTCAAGTTTTCCCGTCAGTTCACTCGCATTGAACTGACGGGCCTTTTTCTTTTTATACCTCAGTGCGTTCATGATGTCATTATCATTCACCTGGAGCAATGCCTCCATACAGTCACTTAATACACTGTCTTCATTAATTCCTTTTAAATAAATGCCATAGACCACTGCCTTATGCAGCAGCGTCTGTTTCATGGCTTCCTTATTGAGCCGGCGGTTGTATTCCCGGATAAGCTTCAGCTCGTCCGGCAGCTTCTTCACGTCGATGAGCTTTGTGCTGCGCAGTGCCTTCCAGAATCCGCAATAGTCCCGCCGGCTTTTATTTATATCTCCGAACGGCTCGACCAGACGAAAGATGTCATGAGTTAAGTATTTAGCAATCAGAGACCGGTTGTCGAGATAGTCATACACACGGCTGCAGATACCGTAGCATCTGTTATCCCGGACGGGGAGCAGTACATAAGACTTGGTGCCTTTACGCATAGTCTGGTATTCAACATTGGTAATCAGATGGATGCTGGGAGTCAGGCAATTGGCCAGCGCTATCATGGAATCCGTAACCTTTCCGGATTCCCGGTACTGTGATATCAGACGCCGGCATTCCGATTGGGAAGCAGGATCAGCACCAAATTCAAGATAAAACTCCAGACGGGCTATCGTCATATAGTGCCAGTTACGCTCCAGAAAGGCTTTCTCGTAGCAGTAAAGGTCATACCGGGAGATCAGGCCATGGAACAGCCAAACCTTGAAAAAGAATGCCTTATAGCCCTGCTCTACCACCTCCTTACTTTTTAAATAAATCCGGACAAAACACTTGCCTCCGCGGTTTCCTAGGGAAACATAATCAATTTCATATCCTTCGCTGCCAACCTTGGCTGTATGATAATTCGCGCCTCGATACCGATCCACCCGCATCCGGTAAAAGTTGTCAATAGCAAAGAATTTTTCCGGATTTGTTAAATAATTCGAATGCCAGCAGTAGTCAATCCGATTTTCCTGAACGTATGCAATCCGAAGCCGGAACATATCCATCAGGGCCTGAACATATTCCATGGATCGGCGGAATGCTTCATGGACTCCATACATCCAGAGCATATAGGATCGAATTTGAACAATGACTTCGCTGGTGACGGACTCTGTTCCTCCGGCTCCCGGCGGAACCTTCGAGGCTATGAAGACATGAAAGTACTCCGGGCACTCTAAGCAGATGTTGTAATACTTTCCATATACGAAGTTTAACAGGTTCAAATTTCCCAGGTTCTCCACATAGAATGGGATGGAGTCATTGTACTCAATAGAATCACGCAGCGTGTCAAATATGCGACGGAAATGTATCACATCCGGATCGGAGGAGGATACTGTAAAATCATTTTCCAGTTTTACAGAGTAGTAAAAGGTATCAATATTATGCAGAAACTTTTTTTGCTTATAATCAAACCAGAAAAGCTGATCAGGCTCCTGCATTTCATGAAAGATTTTATATTGTTTTAATTCTCTTGTTTCAAGCATAAAAATCCCCCCTATTAGGACTGAAATTCGTCTTGTAAAAATTTCGGGAAATGGCCGTTTCCCGAAAAAAAAATTTGGCCGTTTTTCCTTGTATTTACAAGGAAAACTGCGAATTTTGTATGTATTTTGAGACCACCTATTAGAAGACGGTGGCCAGTCACTTTTTAGGACGATTTATCACCCTTTTTATCCTTTCTCCCAAGCGGCAGCAAATGCTGCGCGCTGCCCCGGCCATAGCCGGGGGCAGGCTCCGCATCCGCTGCCGCAGGCTGGGAACCTCTCTTAACGGAATGTACTCATATTTCTTTAAGGGAAGCTGCGGAGCATCAAAGGAATTGAAATATTTTACATACCGGGGGATGTAAGTAAGCTTAACTGAGCCAATAAAGAAAAAAATGAGAGGATCAAACCGATAGTCATCAATCAGCTTTGACTCACCAGTCGAATTTTTATCTCCATGCGAAATTGTAATCGTTTTGGTAATCCGGCGGGCAATGGAAAAGCAGTTCAATACATTGATAATCAGGTACATGTTATCAGTCAGATCCCGAAGCTTTTTGTCTACGTCAAAGCTCTGGGAGAACAGAAACACGATGTGCTTATAATGACGCTGCAGCTTAAAATAATCCCGTACCTCCTTTTTAAAAGACTTAAAGTCACGGTTATCCCAGATCATGCCGACCTCATCAATCAGCAGGACGGAGTTTTCAGGAAAGTAATAAAAGCCAACATCAGCAGCATCAAAATAATAGGTTCCGGGAATATAGCTGTTACAGTAGACGGTATACCCTTTCTTAGAATACCGGATAGCCAGCTTGCACATCAGCGTTGACTTTCCGGATCCTTTCTTTCCGAAGACCATAAAAAGCCGATAGGGATTCCGGTACCGGACCAAATGATAGGCCCAGAAGGCAGTAAAGGCAAACATAATTGAAAATACTTTTACATAAAACCCAAAATACAATGCAGCAACCTCCTTACAAATGACCAGATAATCAGGGTAATAACAACCGCGTAAATCACAACATAAATAGAATTGTCCAGGCTCATGGCATAGAGCGGAGCAAAGAAAAGATCCACAAAGGCCCGGAGAAATTCATACATAAAACCACCTCATTTCTAAATTTGTGTAAAAGAAAAGGCAGGCGTATACCTGCCAGTTCCCATGTAATACAAAATATCTGCAGATATCCGGATGCTGCAGCTGTATCTGTATTACATCAAACACTATGATAGATCCGCATGAGGAAAGCGATAATAGCGCCGCAGAAGAAAAGCCCCATGGAACACATTAGAATCGGCTTATTAAGCATCCAGGTAAGCAGAGTTGCACCTTCATCCAGGATCCAGGCAAACAGCTGGGAAAAGATTTCAAGCATGTCTGTAATAGTTCCGGAAGAACCAGCAGCAGTATCTGCAGCCAGAGCCGGAAATGCAAAGGCAACAGCCATCACGCCGGATGCACAGGGAACCGCTCCGAAGCGTTTTACGGAATTCCAAAATTTCATACAAAAACCTCCTTTTTAGTATAGACTTCTGAATATATTAACCAGCTTCCGGACAATAGGAAGCAGGATAATACCAACACCGAGCCACGAATAATCTGTCAGCAAAGCATTCACGGCCATTTTCAGCCAGACATAAATTCCGTTGTCCAGTAAATACGTTAAATCATCAAACATCTCACCACCTCAGCACGAGGAGCTTTAAAAACTCGGCAAAATAAGCCACCAGGAACAATAGGAACCACGCGGCAGCCAAATATTCAAACGGCTCAAACTGCGCCGGAACGCTGCCTAATAGCGCCTGAAGCGATTCAACCAGCATATCAGAACACCTCCTCCCACCAGGAAAATCAAAACATAGGTCAGCAGATCACTGGAAAAAAAGGTATGATAGGCTTTTTTGACCTGAATCTGCACATAGGTATCATCATAAGTCAGCCTTCCGGAGCCGTTCCAGTAATACTCCCGGAACCAGTTTGGAGAGCCGTAATTATGATTGGCCGAAAAGTTGTTGCCCAGGCATGGGGCTAAATAAACCAGGGTTCCGGAATCCTGATAAGGGTTAAAGCTGCCGTCTACTACCATTCCCTGAATCTGAGAGGTACCCATGTTCCAAAGACGATCCTGGGAGTCTATATAAATCTGGTCAGCATAAGCCGGAGCAAACAGTAAAGTATAATCAGAGCCCCGAACAGTGACATCGTATCGCAGCACATTGACAAAGTTTTCCTGATCCACCAGCGATAGGAGAACGGGAGAATCGAAAACAACAGTTTCACCGAATACCGGAGAATCCTCCGGATCTTCCAGATAATCGGCCTCAGACGGTGAAGCAAGGGAATCACCTCCATTCAAAGATTCCAGGATTTGGGACAGGGAGGAAAGAACCGCCTCCTCAAAGGAGCCGCCGGCCTCCTCCTCTTCAATTTCTTCTTCCTCCTCTTCCTGGAATTCTTCCCAGCTCTGCTCATCCGCAGCGTCAGGCTTCAGAAAAAGCCGTCCTAAGTCCTCTGAATCCGGCAGGGCCGGCCCGGAACTAGAAGGGTATGCCGCAGAGCTGCCGCGTTCTGACCCAGAGGATCCGGAACCTTTGGAAGAAATCTCTGCATTGCTGGGAGTCGCCGCAGCAAAAACTGAAATTGACAGAATGCTGCATAAAATGACAGCAGCCAACAAAGTATGTAAACGCTTCATAGTGCCTCCTATTCGGTTTTCTCTGATTTGGATGCCGCATGAGTTGATTTTACCCGGGGCGGCCGATACATCCAGAAGGAAGGACGGAAGCGGATAATGATGGAGGTCAGAACAATAGAAAGCATACAGGAAGCTACAATCAGGACTTCATAGGAAACCCCGTCTATGACAGTATTCCTAAAAAGTTTGACCACCATCATAAAACAGTGCAGAACAAAGGTGAGAAATTCAGCAAACACAGGCTCAGCCTCCTTTATTGATAATCTGAATTAAAATCGCAACGCCCAGAATCGCCGAAAAAAACGACATACAGTAGGGAGGAAGATTTGGAACCAGAGCAAAGAGGAATGCAGTTCCCTTAAATATCATGGCCAGGAGATTTCCCAGCATCTCAAAAATACCGGATACAAAGTTGACAATCGTTGAAAAAATAGAGGACAGGGCCTCAAAAAAACGGAACATCTAATTTCCTCCCTTGAAACGGTATAAGCCGGCAACCATCAGGGCGATAGTCATAACAAAGGATAGATTAATCACATCCCGGAAGGCGCCGGAGCTGGTAAAGAGATCCTGAAGAAAATTTCCAAAAATCAGAAATGTTGATAAATATTGAGTCACCGGATTGGAAAAGGTAAAATCGTTCAGGGGACCGGATATCTGGGAAAAGATCTGACCCTCCATGGCGTCATGGCTGTCAAAAGCGCCTCCCAGCTGATTGTTAGAGGAAATCAAACCAGAATTATCATAATCATTTTTCAGGCTGTCCATGTTCCGGTCAAAATTAGAGTTAATGGAAGAAGCGGCAGAGTCTACGGAATCAGATACCTGGTCAGCCATGCTGTTAATGGAGGTTTCCACCTTCTGCAAACCTTCCTTAGTTGTACGCTCGTTATTTGCAATCTGGTTGGACAGCATAGGGAGATAGGAGCTCTGGTTCTGAAGCTCCTCAACCATCTTATCAGTGTTCGGGACAATTTCAGAAACACCGCCGGAAACAGAATTTTGAAAATCCTCCTGAGCATATTCGGAGCCGGTTCCTACTGTATTAAGAGATGTTTCTTCAGAACCTAAATACTGCTTTAAATTTACTCGGAAGGAACCGCCGAATAAATGTTCTGTTTCCTTCGGGATAAAGCCAAACTCAAGGATATCTATAGAACCTAAATCAATAGTAACCGGAGGGATATAAACATCACCGGAAAGCTGCTGGAAAGGAGGATATTCTGATTTCCAGGTTCTAGTAGCATTATTTGTGTTCCGAACCGAGGAAAGGCTTACATTAGTCCATGTCAAACCAACGTCAGCCGATAAATCCATGGATAATGTATATTTTCCCGGAGAGGGAAGGGCGCCTTTAGAAAGCCGAATATAGACTGCAGTAATCTTATTGCCGGCACCGACATCACAGGAAAAACTTCCTGTTGACGAAACCGGTTTGCTGATCGCTTTAATAGGTCCGCCGTTCACATCCTGATAATTTAAAAAAGCCTCGCAGGATGAATAAGTGATTGTATTTAATACCGTTCCGATGGATGAATAAGGCATAATCTCCAAGCTGTCCGCCAATGGTTCATAGTCTGCTGACCCTTCCTCATATGCTGCATTCGAAGAAGAGGCCGGAGCAGCAAAAGAAGGTGCTGAAAGCATCAGACAAAGAATCAGGGTCAAAGACCAGGCAATTAAATATCTTTTCATATCAGCACCCCCAGAAAAAAGAATTATGCACAACCCAATGGTAAAATCTGTACCACGTCGATATAATCTAAATCCACAATCTTCAGTACCGGCTTCATATCAGATCCGATGGACATTTCAAATTCAGCTTCATACAAAGCCGGCGCCTTCACGATTTTGGACATCAGCTCAAAGGCTAACGTTCCCTTAGCCGGGCGGGTTCCCTTCGTGCCGTTTTTATTATCCTCGGCAACCAGGTTCGTATTAAAGTAATAGTTGCAGGTCACACCGCGGTTGACCTCGCCGGTTTTATCGTCCACAATCTCATACTGTCCGGCATAGAGTAAAATAATCTGTTGTGTCATGTCATACCATCCTTTCATCTGCAGCCGCCCATTAAAGCGGCCGAAAACTTATAGTAATCTATCTGAATCCCTTTGGGAAATCAGTCCTTATGATGCTGCAGGTGCATCCGGCCCGGACAGCTGCTCCGGCCGGAAGACATCAGCCGCCGGCGAAAGGTGCATCCAACCCGGAAGGCAGCGGCGCCGGACGCTAAAACGCAGGCCCGCTGCTTTTCGGCAGCTCGGCAAGCCTCACTGCCGAAAAGCCCCCATGGGACCCGCCTGCGTTTCTTAACGCTGCGTACCCGGCCGCTGCGCGGCAGGCTCCTAAGGAAATCGGGGAGCTGCCGGCCGGAACGCTGTCGGCAAGCGCGGAGGAGAGCCGCCGGCCGGAATGCTGTCCGCTAGGGCGGAGAGGAGCCGCCGGCGGGAGATTCTTCACAGATGCTCTGTAAGATTCGGTCCAAAGAATCAGCATAAAGCTCACACTGGTTAAGCCGGCGCCGGACTGGGAATCAATACAATCAAAAGGAATCACCGAATGAAAAAGGACGGATACAGAAACGGAACCCTCAGCATTAAAATCATTTCGACTAATTACAAGTTGTTAGTCTGTCTTGAATATCTTGTGCAATTTCAGACAAATTCATTTGTTCAATTTTAATTTCGCCATGCTCTGATTCAAATTCTTCAATCCTTTTAAATATCAACGATTCTATTTCTTTTGAAA
>Ga0129308_1001193_pt1 | contig 29196 bp, 26 predicted proteins | sample L827metagenome_FD_94440 | JGI IMG/M metagenome (GOLD analysis project Ga0129308, IMG submission 94440) | Ring-tailed lemur group fecal microbial communities from Wisconsin, USA - L827 metagenome | ecosystem: Host-associated > Mammals > Digestive system > Large intestine > Fecal | place: USA...
AACCATATGCATTTTTACAGCCGTTATGTGTTGCTCTAATCTGTTCGGATGAGAGTTTTCATACGACAAAATACGACGAAGCTTTCGTTCTATTTTTTGAATTTCTGCCTTATCCTCAAGAACTAAGTGACGGTTCAGGTTCAAAAATTCCTTGAGTATATACTTATCCGTTGCCGGTAAAGCATTGCTGATTTTGTACAGTGCCGGTTTTGTGGTCTTTCCGATATGATAATAAGCAGATCTTATGTCATTACATTGCTCGTATTTTCTAAATTTTTCTATCTGCTCAGACGTTCTGTGCGATAAGTCGCTCGTGGGAATAAGCCAGAACAGACCATCGATCCTATTATCCTTTATGCAGCAGTATATCGGGCGGCTTTTACTATCAGCGTATTTGCCTCCCAGTGTATTGATGTAATATCTGTCATCTTCTTTGCACTCTTATAAAAGGAATAACTAACTGTTTGCATAACGAAATTGCACCCAAATCCAACTATCAATACCCACATAATTATTTTTAAAATTATTCTCATAATTTCCATCTTATTATTAATCCTTTCTGTTTACCAACTTTTGATTGTATTTGATGATTTTTAAAAAATATCAGCCGCTATATTTTATTGCTGAAACAACAGCTTGAAATTAAGCTATAATGCATTCCATATCGCAAAGAATATCAGTATGCTTCCCCAGTATATCCTCTGCTGACTTCGATTTATCGGGCAAACTATTCTCTGACTGACTCCAATTGTACCATACTTTTCCCAAAAAAGCGATATATGATATGCGGCGGCTTTCCCTCTCCCCGTTTCCTCTCTCCCTTTGCCAAACGCCGCGTTTTCCGCACAAGTGCAGATTCCCCTTTTGCGGTGAGGTCCGGCGAAACCGGCGGGGCGCGGCACGCGCGCCGCATTGCGCAAAGCGCAATGCGGCGGCAGGGGCGGCTTTGCCGCCCCTGCCCGCAGTTCACGGCGAAGCCGTGAACTGCGGCGCGTGCCGCGCCCCCTTGGGATAGCAGAAAGTGGGAGAAAAACAGCGCGGCAGCACGCAGAGACCTTGTAAAACCGCAGCGCACACCTGTCAAATTGTCTGGAAAAATTCCCCCAAAAAAGCCCGGCTCGGAAAAATTAACTTTTTCCGGGTCGTTTTAGTAATATTACAGATTGTTGAGTCCGTATTTTTTGAGTATCGAGGGGAAATCTCGGTAGCTGTAATCAAGGTCAACGTCCGTGTCAATGCCTTTGACCTTGCCCTTGAAGCTGTACTGCCAGATGTAGTAGCCGCCCTCGTATGTAACCTCGTCGCCGACCTGCGCGAGCCAAACCGCGTACTTGTCGAGTATTGTCATATCAAGGTTATATTCGAGCCACGCCTTGTAGGAATATAGCATGGGATAATATTTTTCCTCCATAAGCACCTCAAAGAATGCTTCGATCATGTTCGTGAGCTTCTTTGTGCTTATCTTGTTCTGGAACTCTTCTTCCATATCGAGAATTACAGGGTACTGGATCTTATAGCCCTTTATAATATCAACATAGAAGCGTGCTTCCTCGCGTGCTTCGGCAACCGTCGTTGCATAGCTGTAAAAATAAACTCCCACGTCAATTCCGTATTTCTGAGCCTGTTCGATATTCTGACGGAAATAGTCGTCCTCTTTCATTTCATTCGACGCTCCTGCTCTGCCGCGTCCCGCGCGGATTATTGCAAAATCAACGCCTGAAGCGGCTACCTTTTCCCAGTCGATATCGCCCTGAGCATAAGAAACATCGATCCCCTTGCGCTTTACCCGCGGCTCGTCAACGAGAATATTAACCGTCATGTCGACATATTTATCTTCGGGACGCTTGTCTGTGAACGTACCGTTTTTCGTTATTGTAATGACTCTGAAGCGTGTATAACTAGAATTTTCATCAAGAAGCAGCAGACCGCTGCACCGAACATTTGAGCGCGAACCTATGGTAAGGTGACCGCTCATTTCAAGCGAGCCGCTTACGGAAATGTTCATAACGCCCTGCAAATGCACCTGGCTGCCGAGGGCGCCTCTTATAGTTCCGCTGATTTTCGAGCTGCTGCTTTTGTAGAAGTAGACCGCTCCTTTTGTGTAAAGGGTGCTGTTCTTGTACATTTTTACGGTTGATGAGATCTCTGCCTTACCGCGGTTATAAACCGACATATCGCCTGAGATATTCAGGAATCCGCTTACGGATGACTGAAATGTTCCGTAGATGTTTAGTTCCGACTTTTTCTTGACATTTATCGTGCCGGAGTTATACAGTGTTCCGCCGACAGCTACCGCAAGCTCGCCTCTTACAGTAACCGAGCCGGACGAATAAATCTTCAGTGTTCCGCCGTCCCGGATGCTTAGCTTTGTGCCCTCCGGAATTGTTATGTCGCGCTTAACTTTTACCGTATCGGTAACTATGTAGGTTTTTCCCGCCGTCAGAGCGGATTTTCCGTCCCATTTGCTCACTGTGCTTTCCGCTCCTGCCTGTATTATGAACAGCGGCAGGGCAACACAAGCGCAGATCAGCATGGCAAGTGTTTTTTTCAGTTTTTTCACAATATTCCATCCTTCCGGTATGATTTGTTCCTCTGTTTTCCGAAATTTACGGATTACAGGGGATTGCTGTACCTTTATTTTCTCATATTGGAGAGTAAATGTCAAATGTTTTTTGCGTTTTTCCAGTATTTTTCAGAATTTGAGCGGTCGGCAAGGCTTCTCGGCGGCTTTCTTTATGTCTGATTTTTTTCTCGCTTAGAAAAACGCCGCGGGGGTTATGCCGGTGCAGATCCCCCTGTTTCGGCGATGTCCGGCGAAATCGGCGGGGCGCGGCACGCGCGCCGCATTGCGCTTCGCGCAATGCGGCTGCAAGGGCGGCTTTTGCCGCCCATGCCGTTGTCCACGGCGAAGCCGTGGACAACGGCGCGTGCCGCGCCTCTTCATGTTAGCGCAATCCCTCCAAAAATCATCGCGGCAGCAGCCCGTCGAAAGCAGCAAAATGTGCGGAGCGGCACAGCCTTGACTATATGTCGTCAGCCCCTTTTGCAAAAGCGTTTCTATATCGCACCGCGGCTTTCCCCACCCCCGCCTCCATCCCCACCCCGTCAAACGCCGCGTTTTCCGTACAAGTGCAGATCCCCCTGTTTCGGCGGTGTCCGGTGAAATCGGCGGGGCGCGGCACGCGCGCCGCATTGCGCTTCGCGCAATGCGGCTGCAAGGGGGGCTTTTGCCGCCCTTGCCGTTGTCCACGGCTTCGCCGTGGACAACGGCGCGTGCCGCGCCCCATTGGGCAGCAGAAAGTGGGAGGAAAACAGCGCAGCAGCAGCCCGCCGCTACCGCTTTCTCCCCCGTTCTGTACACACTGCACAATAAATCATCAAAAACTCCCCGCAACTTTTGTACACATAGTACCTTGTATTGCATAGTACACTGTGCTATAATAAATACAACGCAAGGTACTATGTGTTGCCAAGTACTTTGTGATAGCAGCATACCTGAAAAAGAAAGGAGCGTCCGATGAAGTCACAGCTGAAACGAGGAACTCTGGAGCTTTGCGTTTTGTCACTGCTGTCGCGCAGCGACTGCTACGGATACGAGCTTGTGAACAGGATTTCTGACTGCATGCAGGTTACGGAGGGAACGATATATCCGCTGCTGAAGCGGCTTAAAGATAACCGCAGCATAGATTCGTACATTGTGGAATCGCAGGAGGGTCCGCCGCGGAAGTATTACAGCATAACCGACATGGGCAGAGCGCAGAAGGAAGAACAGGAAGCCGAGTGGTTCAGCTTCTCGGCGGCGATAAACAAATTATTGAAGGGGGAAAACGAGTAATGAACTACACAAACAAGGAGCAGTATATACAGGCTTTGATAAACGCGATGACGCGCTGCGGCGTTACCGATCAGCGGGAGATTCTGACGGATTTCGAGCAGCATTTCGCAGACGGCGCTGCGGCGGGAGAAAGCGAAGAGCAGGTATGCCAAAAGCTGGGCGACCCGGAGGAAATCGCAAAGCAGTATGCTTCTGAGGGCTTTTTTGAAGGACAGCCTGCGGCGCAGTCTGTCGGCGCGGAGGCGAGCGGTTTCGGCGCAGAACCGGGAGCCGTCCCCGTACAGAATACGGCGTACGCACCTCCGCCCGTGCAGCAGAACAGCTTTCATATTGACGCGGGCGCGGTCATTGGTATAATATTTGTTGACCTTTTGATATTTTCGTGGACCATCCCTACGCTTGCGAGTCTTATCATCGCGCTTTATTCAGTTGTTGTCGGACTTATTTTCGCGGGAATCGGCTTATTTGCCGGCGGCGTTGCAGCGGGCGCTTTCGGAACTCCCGACTGGCTCTATACCTGCTTCAGTCCTGTTTCGACCGCGCTTTTCGGAGTGGTTATGACCTCCGGCTCGCTGCTTTTGGTCGGACCGTGCTTTGCGGCGGGACGCGGCTTTATAAATATCTGCATCAGCATTATAAATTGGCACAGCCGCACCCTTGCGGGCAGAAATGTGCTTAACAAAATAGGCAAAAAAGCCGGTAAGGCATAAGGGAAAGGAGCTTAAAATGAAAAAATTTCTTATTGTTGTGGGAGTCATTTTTGCGGTATCCATAGTCGCGTTTGGAATTTCGGTCGCCGCAACGGGCATTAATGTGAAAGAGGGCTTTGGCATTCATTTCAACGGGCTGGAGCTTATAAGAACAGAAGGAGAAAACAGCATGAAAAAAGGAGAAACTTATTCGTCGGCATTTACTAAGGAGCAGTCCGAAAGCGTCGGCAAGCTTAAAATAAGCACCACAAGCGCGGAAACAACGATCTCGTGCGACGAGAGCATTGACGAAATACGCGTGAATTTTACGTCGAACCGCCCCGGAACAGCTTTTACAGCGGATATAGTAAACGACGAGCTTGTAATAAACGAATCGGGCTTCGGATTTTGGGTTATTTTCTGGTGGACGGGCGGAGAGAACCGCCTTGACGTTACGCTCCCTAAGGCGGAGTACGAAAAAATGACGCTTAATTCCACATCGGGTACGGTCAAGGTAGACGGTCTGATTTTTGAGGATTTTAATTCAACCTCCACAAGCGGAACAAGCGAATACAATATTTTTGCCGACAATATAAAGGCGTTCACAACATCGGGACGTACAACAATAACCAACTGCACTGACAGAAGGGCGGCCTCGCTTTCATTTGACACTACCTCCGGTTCGCATAACATAAACGGTTTCACCGCAGACAAATTCCATATAGGCTCGACAAGCGGAAAAATAGTTGCGAATGGAATTTCGGGCAAGGGCGACGTTTCTCTCACCTCCGGCAAGATTGAGATCAATTATTCCGATTGGAACGATGATCTTGAAATCAATGTCACAAGCGGCTCCTGCGTTGTAAACCTGCCCGAAGGATCAGGAGCGGACGCAAGAGTAGACGCGCTTTCCGGCGGAATGACCATAAGAAACTCCGACGGTACAAAGGCGTCGCTCTCTAAGGCTGATTCCGTTTCGTTCGGCGGAGAAAACCGTCACAAAATCTATGCCGATCTTACCAGCGGCTCGATTAAGGTGAATATAGGAGAGTAAGCATGAGCGGAATCATTCTGTATCAGTCCAAATACGGCGCGTCAAGAAAATATGCGCAGTGGCTAGCGGAGGAAACAGGCTTTTCCTGTGCGGAGGTGAAAAAGACCGACCCTCGCAGCTTGTCCGCCTTTGATACGATAATTCTCGGCGGAGGGATTTACGCTTCGGGAATTGCGGGTCTGGGCTTTCTCAGGAAGAATATCGGTTCGATCAAAGAAAAAAAGCTGGCAGTTTATTGCTGCGGCGCTTCTCCGTATGATGAAAAAGCGTTGAAGGAGATTATCGAACGAAACATGAAAAATGAGCTTTCGGGCATTCCGTGTTTTTATTGCAGAGGCGCATGGGATATGTCGGCAATGTCGTTTGCCGACCGTACGCTCTGCGGCATGCTGCGGAAAGCGGTTTCCAAAAAGAATCCCGAAGATTATGAGCTTTGGGAAAAGGCGCTTATGGAAGCGGGCGATGACAGCTGCGACTGGACTGATAAAAAGTACCTTGCGCCAATTCTTGAATATATCGGAAAATAATGCAGAAGCCTCGTCGGACAGAACCGGCGGGGCTGTTTTTCTGTAAAATTACATATTTTTTGTCATGGTTTTATTCAAATTGAAGTTTTTTCCTTGTTATTTTGCACAAATTTCCACTAAAATAGTTTGTTTTGGGAAAATTTTCTACAAAAAACCTTGATTATTTGTTACACCTGCGGTATAATATATTGGAACAATTATGCGGAAAACCGCTTTTTCGCCGGAGGCGCTATGTTAAAAAACGCATTAGGACATCTGAATACAATAAACCGTCATAAGCTGCTTGTTGCGAAATATTGCTTTAAAGCGGGGCTTTACCGTCAGGGGCTTTTGCACGATCTCTCTAAGTATTCCCCCGCCGAGTTTATAACAGGAGTAAAATTCTTTCAGGGGGACAAAAGCCCGAACACCGCCGAACGCGAAAAATTTGGGTACAGCCGCGCATGGCTGCACCACAAGGGCAGAAACAAGCACCACATGGAATATTGGACGGATTACAGCCAGACGGGCGATAAGCTTATGGCGGGAGTTGAAATGCCTGTCGAATACGTTGTTGAAATGTTCTGCGACAGAATAGCCGCCTGCCGCGTTTATCACGGCGGCGCATATACCGACGCCGACCCTTACAATTATTATAAAAGATCGCATTCGCATTATATGATACATCCGGAAACCGACCGGCTGCTTCGCCGCCTTCTGATAATCCTGCGCGACTACGGCGAGGAAACGGTTTTCCGCTATATCCGCGCGCGTGTGCTGAAAAACAGATAAGGAGGGGCGCAATGTTTGCGAAGATCAACAGCATAGGTCTTTTCGGAATGAACGCCTTTCCTGTTACCGCCGAGATAAGCTCCGCGCAGGGCGCTCCGGGCGTGGAGATAGTCGGTCTTGCCGACCTTTCGGTTCAGGAAAGCAAGCTGAGGATAAAAGCTGCGGCGGAAAACTGCGGGCTTCGTCTGTCGCGTACTCCGATGGTCGTTAATCTTGCTCCCGCGAATGTCAGAAAATCAGGCTCGTTCTATGACCTGCCTATACTTACCGCGATGCTTGCTCTTTCCGGCTCGGCGCGGGATATTTCCGAGGACAGCGCCTTTATCGGCGAGGTTTCGCTGAGCGGCGAAATATGCCCCGTCCGAGGCGCGCTCGCCATGGCGATAAAAGCGGCGGAATGCGGAATAAGGGAGCTTTTCGTTCCGCACGAAAACGCTGCCGAAGCCGCTGTTGTAAAGGGACTTACGGTCTACGGCGTAAAAAATATCGGTCAGCTTCTCGCGCATCTTAACGGGCTTTGCCTGATTTCCCCCGCCCGTCCTCCCGAATTTGACGCCGACAGGCTCTCCCGCGTTCCCGATTTTGCGGACGTGCGCGGACAGGACGCGGTAAAAGCCGCTGTTGAAGCTGCCGCGGCAGGCTTTCACAACATACTGCTGATAGGTCCGCCCGGAGCGGGAAAAAGCATGATAGCCAAGCGTATTCCCGGTATACTCCCGAAAATGACCTTTGAAGAAAGCATTGAAACAACGCAGATACATTCCGTCGCGGGCATTCTCGACAGCGCTCACCCGCTTGTTACCGAGCGTCCGTTCCGCGATGTAAGTCATACCGCCTCGTCCGTCGGTCTTATCGGCGGCGGGAGCGTACCTAAGCCCGGCGAAATATCGCTCGCGCATAACGGCGTTTTATTTCTCGACGAATTTCCCGAATTTGACCGCAAGGTTCTTGAAACGCTGCGCCAGCCGCTCGAAAACGGGGAAATAACCATTTCGCGCGCAGCGGGCTCGGTTTCCTACCCGTGCAATATTATGCTCGCCGCAGCGATGAACCCCTGTCCGTGCGGAAATTACGGCGCGTCGGGAAAGAAATGCACCTGTTCTTCGCGGCAGGTAGCAAACTATCTCGGAAAAATAAGTCAGCCCGTTCTCGACCGCATAGATATACAGGTCGAGGTCGCGGCGGTTAAGTATGAGGAGCTTTCGGGCGGAGAAAAGTCGGAAAGCTCAAAAAAGATCGCAGAGCGCGTCCAGCGTGCGCGGGATATTCAGGAAAAGCGTTTTCGCGGCACGAATATCCGCACAAATTCGCAGATAACGCCCGACCTGCTGCATGAGATATGCGTTCTTGACGCCGGCGCGGAGGAATATCTCAAAAATGCGTTTGAAAAATCGTCGCTTTCGGCGCGCGCATACGACAGGATACTTAAGGTTGCGCGGACCTGCGCCGATCTGGACAAAAGCGAAAAAATCACAAAGCGCCATATTGCCCGTGCGATAGGCTACCGCACGCTTGACCGCAAATACTGGGGCTGATTTCCCGGAAAGGAAGAAGACAATGGAAAAGCTGAAAATAACGATGTTGGGAGAATTTTCGGTTACATATGGAGAAAACAGGATAACCGAGCAGTCCAAGAGATCAAAGAAAATGTGGACGCTGCTGCAGTTTCTCATAGCCAACCACAACCGCGATATTTCCCAGTCGGAGCTTATAAATCTTCTCTGGGGCGAAAAAAGCAGCGAAAACCCCGTCGGCGCGCTTAAAACCTCCCTGCACCGTCTGCGCAGCTGCCTTTCCGAGCTGCAGCTCCCTCCCGGCGACGAGATTGTCATAAATACAATGGGGACCTATGCGTTTAATAATCGGCTCGACTGCGATATTGACTTCGACAGGTTCGAGGCGCTATACAAAAAGAGCCTTCTTGCGCAGTCCGAAAAGGAAAAGACCTCGCTTTACCTCGCCGCGCTCGAATTATACAAGGGCGACTTTCTCCATAAATCGAAGGACGACGACTGGGTAAAGCCCATAAATGCGTATTATCACTCGATTTACCTGCGTATAGTCCACGAAACTATCGAAACCATGTATAAGCACAAGTATTACGCCGATATGCTCGGCATATGCCGCAAGGCGCTTACTATCGAGGAGCTTGACGACGTTATACATTACTATTATGTAAAGGCGCTCTTTGAAACGGGCGACAAAAACTCCGCAAAGGCGCACTATGCCTATGTAATGGACTTGTTCTACAACAAGCACGGTATAAATCCATCTCCGGATTTTATCGCGCTTTATGAGCAGACCGTAAAGGACGACCGCAGCTACAGCGCCGATTTCGGGATTTTAAAGGGGCAGCTTGACGACGTGCGGCAGGAAACGGGCGCGTTCTACTGTGATTTCTCGTTTTTCAAGCATGTTTATCAGCTTGAAGTGCGCGATGCGGCACGTTCGGGACGACCAACGCACCTATGCCTTATGACGGCGGTATCAAAAACGCAGGACGAGCTTGAACCGAAGCTGCTTAACCGTACTATGGGAAGGCTTTCGGAGTGCATAAAAAGCTCGCTGCGTGCGCGCGACGTCTATTCGCGCTACAGTGCGTCGCAGTTCGTAATGCTGCTGACGAACACTACCCGTGAGCAGGCGGAAATGGTGCTTAATCGTATTCTTAAGCGATTCAAGCGAGAAAATCCAAAGCTGAACTGCACGCTGCTGTATAAATTTGACAAGGTCGGAAAGGAAACTGCGGAAATACCTGCGGGAGTAGCTGAATGAGCTATAAGACAATAAGCGGCAGCGCCGAGGCGCGCTTTATCGAGAAAAAAAGCGAGTTTATCGGCTACCTGCGGCACACGGAAACGGAGCAGGAAGCGATCGCGTTCATAAACGAGATACGCGCCATGCACAGAAAAGCGACCCATAACTGCTATGCCTATGTTCTCCGCGACAACAACATTTCTCGGCACAGCGACGACGGCGAACCTTCGGGAACGGCGGGCGCGCCGATATACGAGGTGCTGAAAAAAGAGGGACTTACCGACGTGACCTGCGTTGTAACTCGCTATTTCGGCGGGATCCTGCTCGGCGCGGGCGGACTTGTCCGCGCGTATACGCAGGGCGCGAAGCTTGCCGTTGACAGCGCGGAGGTGCTGAATATGTGTCCGGCGGTGCGGCTGAGGCTTACGCTGGCATATCCGCTTTACGGAAAAATCGGTAAAACGCTTGCGGAATTTGACGCTCGTACAGAAAATGAGGACTTTTCCGACGAGGTTGCGATAACGCTCGTGACGCGCTCGGAGCAGGCGGACGGGCTTGCTGCAGAGCTTACCGATATTTGCAGCGGCAATATTTCTGTACAAAAAATAGAAGAACTTGAATACAATTTTGGCTAAAGTGCCGAAATTCAAAAAATCCTCCTCGAAAAAAAGGTTAAACGAGGGGGATTTTTGTATTAAGATATAGAGAAGTAAAAACAAAGACAAAAAGCAGAATATGCACATAAGAAAGGGGGAATGCAGATGCTTCCGAGAGAAGTTACCGTTGAAATTGAAAAACAGACGCTTTCCGAGCATGCCTGCAAAAGCTGCGATACGAAGGGCAGAGTACGTCCGGAAACGCCCTGCGATATACGCACGGAGTTTCAGCGCGACCGCGACAGAATTATCCACTGCAATTCGTTCCGCCGCCTAAAACACAAAACGCAGGTGTTCCTTATCCCGAAATCCGATCACTACCGAACCCGACTGACCCACACGCTTGAGGTTTCGCAGATAGCGCGCACCATAGCCCGTGCGCTGCGGCTCAACGAGGACCTCACCGAGGCGATAGCGCTCGGACACGACCTCGGACACACCCCGTTCGGACACGACGGCGAGCGTACGCTTGCGAGGCTGTATTCGGGAGGCTTCAAGCATTATGAACAGAGCGTACGCGTTGTCGAAAGGCTTGAGCGCGACGGGCGAGGGCTTAATCTTACCGAGGAAGTGCGCAACGGCATACTTTGTCACACCAACCGAACTGCGGATACGCTCGAAGGCGTTGCGGTGAAATTCGCGGATAAAATCGCGTATATCAATCACGACATTGAGGACGCTATACGCGGCGGAGTAATTAAGCAGGAGGATCTTCCCGAACTTCCGGTGAGGATACTCGGCGCGACGAAAAGCCAGCGCATAACTTCGCTGGTAAAGTCGGTGATCGCCAACAGCACGGATGAGATACGCTATGACGAGGTAACGCGGCAGGCGCACGACGAACTGCGCGAATTTATGTTCCAGAATGTTTATTACGCTCCTGCGACTAATCAGGAAAAGGACAAGGCGTGCTACATTGTAGAATATCTTTATAATTATTATCTTAAAAACCCCGAAAAAATGCCCGAATTATACCGTGTTATCGCTTCGGAGGAATCTCCTGAGATCGCCGTATGCGACTATATTTCTAGCATGACGGACGATTTCGCAATAGACCGTTTCACCGAGCTTTGCATACCCAAGTCGTGGAAGCGCATAGGCGGAACGGGACACGACTGATATTTCTGAAAGGAGGGGCGCGGATGAGAATACCTGACAGCTTTCTGGACGAGCTGCGGCGCAATAACGACATAGTTTCGGTAATGACCTCATATGTCAATGTAAAGCGCACGGGTCGGGATTACGTCTGCGCCTGCCCGTTTCATTCGGAAAAGACCCCGTCCTGCCACATTTACACTGAGAGCCAGAGCTTCTACTGCTTCGGCTGCGGCGCGGGCGGCGACGTTATAACTTTTATCCGCCTTATCGAGCGGCTGGACTACCTCGAAAGCGTGCGTTTTCTCGCGCAGCGCGCGGGAATGTCCATGCCGGAGGACGAAATAAGCGACAGCGGTGTGAACCGCCGCACACGGATGCTCGAAATGAACCGCGAAGCGGCGCGGTATTTCCGCGACGTGCTGCTCTCCCCTCAGGGCAGACCCGGAATGGATTACCTTATCGGGCGGCAGCTCCAGCCGAACACGATACGGCGCTACGGGCTGGGCTTTGCGCCCGAGGGCTGGCACAACCTGCACTATTATATGCGAGGTAAGGGTTATTCCGACGATGAGCTTGAAGCGGGCGCGCTTGTCGTCCGAAATAACAATTCGCTTTACGACAAGTTCAGGAACCGCGTGATGTTCCCGATAATCGACCGCCGAGGCAACGTTATCGCGTTCGGCGGGAGAACTCTCGAAGCGACCGCCCCCGCGAAGTATCTCAACAGCGACGAAACGCTTGTATTCCAGAAGCGCGAAAATCTTTTTTCGCTCAATTTTGCGAAAAATACGAAGGAAAGCTGCTTTATCCTCTGCGAGGGGTATATGGACGTTATCGCGCTGAATCAGGCGGGCTTTGACAACGCCGTTGCGACGCTCGGAACGGCGATAACGCCGCAGCAGGCGAACCTGATGAAGCGCTACACGGGCGAGGTAGTTATTTCCTACGACTCGGACGAGGCGGGACAGAAAGCTACCATGAAAGCGATAAATCTGCTCGGAGAAGCGGGGATTTCCGCGAGGGTGCTGAAAATTCCCGACGCAAAGGACCCCGACGAATACGTCAAGCGCTTCGGCGCGGAGAGCTTCCGCCACATTCTGAACAATACGGCGGACGCGGTCGAATTTGAGTTCAATAAGTTGAAAATCGGCGTGGATATGTACACTCCTGCGGGAAAAGCCGAGTTTCTGAAGCGCGCGATAGCCTTTCTGGCGCAGCTCCACAGCGACACCGAACGCATGGTGTACTGCTCCGAGACCGCCTCCGCGACGGGTCAGTCCGCTTCGGCGATACAGGAGCTTGTAAAGGAAAAAATGCGGAAAAACCGCTTTTTTGAACAGCGAGAGACGGAGAAAAAGCTGATACGCGGCGAAACGAAGCGCGACGCGATAAATCCTGACGCGGCGAAGTTCCCTGTCGAGGAAAAGGCGGAGCGCGGAATAATCGCTTATCTTTTCCATTCGCCCGATATGCTTAAAGAGGTCGAAAAATCAATAACCGCGGAGGATTTTCCGACCGCGTTTAACCGAAAAGTGTTCATTTCTGCCGCAAATTGCATAAAAAGCGGCGCAAACCTTGAGATTTCGTCAATCGGAGGCGAATTTACGGCGGAGGAAATGGGCAGAATAACAGGTATCTGCAAGCAGGGAGATATGCTCCCCTACAGCCGCGACAGGCTCCGCGACTATATTTCCGCGCTGGTGAAGCTGCGTGAACATAAAGACGAAAAGCCCGTGTCCGAAATGACCGACGACGAGCTTCTCGCAATAATTGAAGAAAAAAGACGTAAAATGAGTACATAAAAGAAAGGAAGTTTTATTATGTCCGAAAACAAATCCGTTCTTAACGAGCTGCTTGAACACGGAAAGCAGAACGGCAAGATCACAACAAAGGAGATAACCGACGCGCTTGAGGTCTGCGATATTGACGCCGAGCAGATAGACAAGCTCTATGACGAGTTTGAGGCGTGCAACGTCGATATCGTAGACGATTTCGTTATCGACGAGGATCTCGATACCGCGCTTGATTTCACGGGCGACGACGACCTCGACCTTGCGCTTTCCACAGATTCCATTGCTATTGACGATCCGGTTAAAATTTATCTTAAGGAAATAGGGCGCGTTCCGCTGCTTTCTCCAGAAGAGGAAATAGAGCTTGCGCAGCGTATGTCGCAGGGCGACCCTTACGCGAAGAAGCGCCTTTCCGAAGCGAACCTGCGCCTTGTCGTAAGTATCGCGAAGCGCTATGTCGGACGCGGGATGCAGTTCCTCGACCTTATTCAGGAGGGCAACCTCGGTCTTATAAAGGCTGTTGAAAAGTTCGATTATACAAAGGGCTATAAATTCTCGACCTACGCGACATGGTGGATAAGACAGGCGATAACCCGCGCGATCGCCGACCAGGCGAGAACTATCCGTATCCCCGTGCATATGGTCGAAACTATCACGAAAGTCAAGAAGGTCAGCAGCACCCTGCTCCACAAAAACGGCAGAGAAGCGACCCCCGAGGAAATAGCCGAAGAACTTCACCTCCCGCTCGACCGCGTCCGCGAGATAATCCGAATCTCTCAGGACCCCGTTTCGCTTGAAACGCCTATCGGCGAGGAGGAGGACAGTCATCTCGGCGATTTTATCCCCGACGAGGAAGCTCCCGCGCCTGCGGAGGCCGCTTCGCTCACGCTTCTAAAGGAACAGCTCGACGAGGTTCTTAATACGCTTACCGAGCGCGAGGGGAAAGTCCTGCGTCTGCGCTTCGGTCTTGAGGACGGCAGACAGAGAACGCTTGAAGAGGTGGGAAAGGAATTTAACGTAACGCGCGAGAGGATACGCCAGATCGAAGCAAAGGCACTGCGCAAGCTGCGGCACCCTTCGAGAAGCAAGAAGCTCAAGGACTTTCTTGACTAAACGAAAGGACAGGCACCAATGGAAGAACAGAAGAACCCGCTGCGCGAACAGGGCGAAACGGTGTTTGCCCTTGATATAGGGACGCGTACCGTCGTTGGCGTAGTCGGAGAATACATAGACGATAAGTTTTTTCTGTCGGATTATGTCAGCATTCCGCACACGAAGCGGGCTATGGTCGATGGACAGGTAGAGGACATACGGCAGACGGCAAAGACCGTTGCGGCGGTCAAGGCGCAGCTTGAAGAAAAAAGCGGGATAAAGCTCGAAAGAGTTGCGATCGCCGCTGCGGGGCGCGCGCTTAAAACCTGCCGCGTGGAAATGGATTTTGACATTTCGGAAAAGGACGCGCTCACTGCCGACGACGTTAAATCAATGGAAATAGAGACCATACAGAAAGCTCAGGAGCAGCTCGACCGCGAGAAAAAGAGCAGCGCCGTGTTTTACTGCGTGGGTCATTCCGTTGTATGCTATAAGCTCGACGAATACAAAATGATAAGCTTAGAGGGACATAAGGGCGAAAAGGCTCAGGTCGAGCTTATTGCCGCTTTTCTCCCGAGCGCGGTCGTCGAGGGACTTTACGCCGTAATGGACCTGAACGGGCTGGAGGTCGCGGGGCTTACCCTTGAGCCTATCGCCGCGATGAACGTTATCGTTCCGAGGGAAATACGCCTTATAAATATTGCGCTTGTGGACATCGGCGCGGGAACGTCTGATATTGCTATCGCAAAGGACGGAACGGTTTATGCGTACGCAATGGCGACGACGGCGGGCGACGAGATAACCGAAGAAATAATCCGCACCTATCTTGTCGATTTCAATACCGCCGAACAGCTTAAACAGGGCTGCTCTTCCGGCGAAGAGGAGCTTGAATACCGTGATATCCTGGGTATTCAGCATAAAATAAAGGCAAGCGAGCTTTCACAGAAGCTGAAGCCCGCGGTAGAAACGCTTGCGGAAACGATATGCTCGTCGATACTCGAAGTAAACGGCGGAGCGCCCGCGGCAGTGTTCCTTGTCGGCGGCGGAAGCCTTACCGACGGGCTGCCCGCTCTCGTTGCGCAGAAGCTCGGACTTGACGAAGCGCGCGTAGCCATCGGAGGCGGGGATTTCTTAAAGAGCGTGGACGACAACGGCGCGCGGCTCGGCGCGGAATTTGTGACCCCGCTCGGAATAGCGGTAACGTCCATGATGAGCAGCGGCTACGATTTCTCGGTGATAACCGTAAACGACAAGAAGATACGCGCTTTCGATACAAAGCAGCTCAGCGTTTTCGAGGCTCTGCACATTGCGGGCTATAAAAGCGCGGACATTGTCGGAAGAAGTGGACTTGCGCTCAACTGCACCCTCAACGGCAGGCGCGTTTCGCGCAAGGGCGGCGGCTTCACTCCTGCAGAGGTGCGCGTAAACGGCGCGCCCGCCGCCGTTACAACAAAGGTCACAAAGGGCGACAGAATAGAATTTACCCCCGCAGTGTCGGGCAAAAACGCTTCCGCAAAGCTTTCCGATATTATTTCCTTCGGGGAGCGCGGTGCGGTTCGTTTCGGGGGGGAATTGCATAAAATCGGCGTTCGAGCGTTTGTAAACGGTGAGGAAAAAGACCCCGAATATGACATTCAGCCGCTTGACAGCATAGAAACAACGGGTATTGCGACCCTCGGAGATCTGCTTGTACAGCTTGAAATTGAGCTTGACGGACTGGAATATCTCGTAAACGGCGAAGCTGCCGATGAAAACACGCCGCTTTCCGACGGCGACGTAATAACCGTTGCGGGTGAGGATATGCAGACGGACGATTTGTCGGACGCACTTTCAGAGGAGAACGAACCTGAGGAAATATTTTCCGAGCTGACCTTTGTCGAGGAGCAGTCCGAGCCGGATACTCCCGCATACGGCGGCAGCATTTCGCTTGAACTTAACGGGCAGCCAGTGAGCGTTCCGACCTCTCCGTCGGGAAATATGCTGCTGGATCTGCTCAATCTCATAGAAATTGACCCGACCGAGCCTGATACCGAGCTTGTTCTGGAAATAAACGGAGCGCCCGCGAATTTCAGCTCGCCCATTCACGGCGGCGACAGGGCGGTAATACGGCTTCGGAAAAAGTAAGGAGCGAATATTGAAACACGCAGAAAAACGGCTTTGCGGAGTGCTTGCGGCGATAATGCTTTCGGGCTGCACTCACCCGCTTGAATATAAAGAAAATACACTGCCTGCGGTTACGGCTTCGGAAAGTGAAACCGAAAAAGACCCGCAGACGGAAACCGAGATAATCCCTGAAGCAAAGGACAGCGCCGATCGATACCGTCCGAGCGATTTTGTTGTAGCGCAGACGGATTACAGCGAGACTTACCAGCCTGAGTTCAACACCGACGCGTTCGCGTATACCGACGGGCTTGCGGGCTATAACGGGAGCGGCTATATCCGTCTCGGAAGCGGAGAGCATACCGTGCTTAAAGTTACCGTCCCCTCGTCGCAGCACTATAAAATAGGGCTTAGGATATGCTCTACGGGCTGTAAGGTTTCCTTGCTTACGGGCGGGACAGAGGGCGCGGACGAACCCGACGGAAATGCCGTCGGCGCGGTATATGTGCGTGAAAGCGTAATGTTCAGCTACGTCTACCTAGACGCGGTGTACCTGCAAAAGGGCGAAAACAACCTGACGCTTAATACGCTTTCGGGAATAGCGTACGTCGACGAAGTTTCGATTGAAAGCAGCGAAACCGTTCCCGCGCTCGCATACGCCGTTTCGACGGGCTGTATAAACAAGAATGCGGACGAAATGACAAAAACGGTCAAAAAATATCTTTCGGACGTTTACGGGAACAAGGTCATAACAGGGCAGTTCTGCTCGGCGGGAACGAATACCGAGATAAACGCGGTATATATGTCTACGGGGCGTTACAGCGCTATGCGCTGCGGCGACTTGGGGATCTTTTCGGAGCATTACGAGGGCAGCGACAAAAATGACGAAAACGAAATAGCGGCCGCAGCGGACTGGTGGAAAAGCGGCGGACTTGTCAGCTATACATGGTACTGGTACGCGCCGAGCGACGAAAAATCGCACTATTTTGCCGAAATGACGGACTTTAAGCTGTCCGATGCGGTGTGCGACGTTTCGGCGGCGCTGCTTGACGCGGAGGCTTTGCAGACCTACGAGCAGACGGGAAAGGTAACGCGCGGGTGCTACGACCTGCTGCGTGATATTGATATTGTCGCAAGCAAGCTGAAGCTTCTTCAGGCGCAGGGCGTTCCCGTAATTTTCCGACCCCTCCCGCAGGCGGGCAACGGCTGGTACTGGTGGGGCGAGGACGCGGAAAGCTATCTCTGGCTGTACGAGCTTATGTACCGCCGTCTTACCGAATATCACGGGCTGAACAATCTCATCTGGGTGTGGAACGGCGAAAGCTATGAGTTTTATCCCGGCGACGAATACGCGGACATTGTGAGCATGGACATCTACACGGATTCGGACATTTCGGGGAACAACCGTATGCTCGACGCGATACGCTACACGATACGCACAAAGCCGTGCGCGCTTACCGAGTGCGGCCGCGTCCCTAACCCCGACCTGCTCAAGCGCGACAATTCATACTGGCTATGGTTCGGGCTTTGGCGCGGGGATTATATAATCAACGCCGACGGCGGCATTTCGTATGAGCACACGAGCGCGGAGGAGCTTGACTACGCTTATAACAACGAGCTGTTCATAACTAAGGACGAGCTGCCCGATTTTTCGAGGTATTTCTGATAAACAGACCTGCGGAACATTGATTTCTGCGGGTCTTTTTATATCATTGCCCTAAAAACAGCGCTTCGCGGCGCTTTTTTTCTGCACTTTTTATTATTGTAAACTTTTTCGGGGAATGCTATAATAATTAGGATACACTATTTTATATAAAAAGGAGCTGAAACACATGGAAATAAACAAAATGCTTGCGCGGCTATGCGCACCCGCGGGAGTTTCGGGAGCGGAAGAGCCTGCCTGCGAAGCGGCGCTGGAACTGCTCCGCGAATATATCCCTGACGCGGCTATGGACGACTTCGGCTGCGTATGCGGCTTTCTCGGCGACCGTGAAAACGGGAAGCCCACCCTGCTGCTCGAAGCGCACATCGACGAGATAGGCTTTATCGTCACATATATCGACGAAAAGGGCTTTATAAAGGCGGCGAACTGCGGCGGGACGGATAACCGCCTTTACGCTGCGCAGACCGTCACCATTCACGGCAGATATCCGATAAAGGGCGTTATCGCGACGCTTCCGCCGCACGTTTCTTCGGGCGAAAAGAAGCCGATGAAAACCGACGAAATGGTTATCGACGCGGGCTGCAGCGCGGAAAAGCTCCGCGAAATAGTTTCCCTCGGCGACCGCATAACGATCGACGGGAAGTTCGGCGCGCTCGGCGAAAAGCGCGTTACGGGAAAGGCTCTCGATGACCGCAGCGGCGTTGCGGCGGTGCTTTACGCGCTTTCGCTGCTTAAAGGGAAAGAGCTCCCGTTCAACATCTCGGTGCTGTTCGCTTCGCAGGAGGAGGTCGGGAGCCGCGGCGCGGTAATGGGCGCTTACCGCGCGTGCGCGGACTATGCGATTGCTACCGACGTAAGCTTCGCGCATACCCCCGACGCTCCCAAGGAAAAATGCGGAAAAATGGGCGCGGGAACGATGATAGGCATAGCTCCGAGCCTGTCGAAATCGGTTACGGCGCGTCTGCGCTTGCTCGCGGAGGAGCTTGAAATACCGTTTCAGCTTGAAGTAATGGGCAGCGGAACGGGGACGGACGCGGACGATATTGCCGTTACGCGCGGCGGCGTTAAAACGGGGCTTGTCTCGATACCTCTGAAATATATGCACACGCCCGTCGAGGTGGTTGAAACGGCGGACGTTGAAGCGACGGGCAGACTTATGGCGGCGTTTGCGGAAAGGGGCATGGCTGAATGAACTTAGAACTTGCGAGGGAGCTTTCGCTCCTTAACGGAACGAGCGGCAATGAGGAGCGCGTCCGTGAATATATTCTGAGCAAGCTGCCGCCCGAATGTGAAACGGCTGTTGACGCTCTCGGAAATCTGATTGTAACAAAAAAAGGGGAAAAAGCCCCGAAAAATAAGGTCATGCTCTGCGCGCACATGGACGAGGTCGGATTTATCGCAGTAATGATAAACGACGACGGAAGCATTAAATTTGCGCCTGTCGGCGGGATAAACGCGTCTGCGGCGTTCGGTCGCAGGGTGCGCTCGGAAAGCGGAGTTCTCGGCGTTATCGCGGCAAAGGCAACTCACCTTGTCAAGGATGAAGAAAAGGAAAAACAACCCGAAATTTCCGCGCTCTCCATTGATATAGGCGCTTCGTCGGCGGAGGAGACTGCAAAGCTGGTAAGACAGGGCGAGTGCTTCTATTTTGAAAGTGAATTTTTCACGTTCGGCGAAAATATGCTCAAGGGCAAGGCGCTCGACGATCGTATCGGCTGCGCGGTTCTTATCGGGCTGCTCAACTCTCCCCTGCCCTACGACCTGACCTGCGTTTTTACGGTTCAGGAGGAGATAGGAACTCGCGGAGCGCAGTGCGCGGCGTATAACGTCAAGCCCGATTTTGCGGTAGTTCTTGAAACAACAACTGCCTGCGACATTGCGGGAGTTGACGGCGAGAAGCAGGTCTGCCGCCTCGGAGAGGGCGCGGTCGTTTCATTCATGGACAAAGGCACGATTTACGACAAGGAGCTGTACCGCCTTGCGTTTGAAACTGCCCGTGCGAACGGAATACCCGTCCAGACAAAGACGGCTGTTGCGGGCGGAAACGACAGCGGCGCAATCCACAAGGCGGTCGGCGGCATACGCACAGCGGCAATATCCGTCCCGACGCGATATCTCCACACGCCTGCCTGTGTGATGAAGCTTTCGGACGTTGAAGCGGTCGAGAAGCTGGCGAGGCTGCTTTTCGAGCGGCTCTGCGGGCTGTGATACGGCGGATCTCGTCCGCAGCGGAGCTTGAATCGGCAGCGCGGCAGCTTGTCCCTGATATTTTCGGCGGAAAAATACTGACCCTTGCCGAGGGCTATGGCTTCTCCTATCCGTTCGCAAGGTTCTTCGCCGCCGAAAACGCACTGATATGCGATTATTACGGCGCGGGAGTGCTCTGGGGAAAGGCTGACGCGGAGTGTGCGGAATTTGCGGCGGCAGCGGGCTTCGGCGAGCTTCTGATGAGCGGCGAAAACTATGAAAAAGCCTTTTTGGGTCAGCCTGCGGCGGTTAATCCCGTAATGTCGCGCAGCAGCGGCGGAGAAAGTGCCGACCGCGCCGCACTGCGGACTGATACGCCCTACGAACAGGTGTTCGACATACTGAAGGACGGCTTTGATATGCGCTTTGAGGACTGGTATCCCGACGCGTGCCACATGGTTCGGCACGGCATCTCGACGGTCTACACGCTCGGCGACAGCGCCTTACAGCGAATGTTCACTCAAAAGGGCATAACGCTTTTCTCGCTCGTTGCGGTAAAAAACGGGCGGCGAGGCGAGGGCTTGGGAAAAAGGCTGGTATGCGCTGCGGCGGCGGACTGCCCCGAAAGCCGCATTTACATAATATGCGAACCGCAATTGTGCGGATTTTACAAAAGCTGCGGCTTTGTCCCCGACGGAGAAGCTGCGGCGGTATATTTCAACAACCGAAAGGAAAATCAGACATGAGCTGCTACTTCAACATTGACAAAAGGCTGGAGGAAATAGCCCTCAACGCCGAAAATATGGCTGCCGAAGCGTTCGCGCGAATCGAGCATACGGGTCGCTGCAACAGCGAAAAGGTGCTTAAAGCCTTTATCGACAACCGAGTCGGCGAAATGCACCTTAAAGGCACTACGGGCTACGGCTACGGTGACGACGGGCGCGACAAGCTGGACGCCGTTTTCGCACAGGTCCTCGGCGCGGAGGACGCGCTTGTCCGTCACACGTTCGTGAACGGCACGCACGCTCTCTCGACCGCGCTTTTCGGCGTGCTTCGCCCCGGCGACCTGATGCTTTCGCTTACGGGAAAGCCTTATGACACCTTGCAGGAGGTGATTTTCGGGGAAACCGGCGGCTCGCTGACCGAATTTGGCATAAAATACGACCAGATCGACCTGCTCCCCGACGGACGGGTGAATTTCGGGCAGATACGCGACCGCGCGAAGGCGTGCAAGGTCGCATATATCCAGCGTTCGCGCGGATACAGCCTGCGCCCGTCGGTTGCGGTTTCCGAGATAAGCGAAATGGTCGACGCGGTGCGTTCGGTAAATCCCGACGCAATAATAATGGTGGACAACTGCTACGGCGAGCTTGTTGAGCGCATCGAGCCCTGTGAGGTCGGCGCGGATCTGATAATCGGGTCGCTTATAAAGAACCCCGGCGGGGGAATTGCCGAAACGGGCGGATATATCGCGGGGAAAAAGGAGCTTGTCGAGCTTTGCGCGTACCGCCTTACGACTGTCGGAACGGGTAAGGAGGTCGGCTGTTCGCTTAATCAGAACCGCGGAATGTACCTCGGGCTGTTCAACGCGCCGAACGTGGTAATGAATGCGGTAAAAACCGCAACGTTCGCCTCCGCTTTTTTCAGCCTGCTCGGATTCGAGGCGTTCCCCGCGTTCAACGAGTACCGCACGGATATAATCACGGCGCTGAAGCTCGGCTCAAGAAAGGCGCTCATCGCTTTCTGCGAGGGAATACAGTCGGGAAGCCCCGTTGACAGCTTTGTAAGTCCGGAGCCGTGGGATATGCCCGGCTATGACAGTCAGGTAATAATGGCGGCGGGCGCGTTCACGATGGGCGCGTCGATAGAGCTTTCCGCCGACGCGCCGCTGCGCGAGCCGTTCGCGGTATGGCTTCAGGGCGGAATAACCTACGACACGGGCAGAATGGGCGTCCTTCTGGCAGCGCAGCGGATGCTGGATAAAGGTCTTATCTCTCTCGACGCGCCGCAGAACGACTGATCACGCTTTCGGCAGACCGACCATAAATCCGTCGAGCGCGGCGGTTGAAATATCCCCGCCGACAATCTTTCCGTCGCAGACGAGAACATGGACTTCGGCGTTTTTGCAGATCTCGCCCGCCGCGTCGGTGTAGCCTGCGGCGGTGAAGGTGTATACGGTCGCGGAATGTCCGCGGTGATGGGAAAGGTCAAACCCGCTTTCCTTCTGCAGGTCATTGTAGCGTTCGTAAACCTCGCCGAAAACAGACGGGATAGTAATTTCCTTTTCCGTTGGACAAACGGCGGTTATGCCGCGTTCGGAGAGATACTGCGCCACGTCGGAGGCGCTTTCGGCGCGGTATCCGCTTTCGCGGACAGCTGAGCATACCGCCACGAATGCTGCTGCTGCGGCAGCCGATACTGCAATAACGGCGGTAAAATTCTTCTTTTTCATGAAAAACGGCTCCTTTCGGTGCATAATCCGACAAAAATAAATATATTCCCTGCATTATATGAGAAATAATGAACAAAAATTATTCGTAACAATAAACAAAATAGACAAAAATTTTTAAATATCAGCACGGAAAATGTGTCAACCAAGGCAAAAGGGACTCTTTTTTGTTGATATTTACCACAAAAAAGGTACAATCTTTGTAGGGTTTTATCGGCATTAGTCATTTTACATAAACCGTCCAAACAAAATTTAGTCAATTAGGTACTTACATTTTCTCTCTTTTTTTGGTATTATATATGAGTAAAATCATTTCCACAGGAGGTCACATAAATGGCAAGTTTATCACTCAGAGGCATATATAAGCGCTACCCCGGCGGTGTTGTAGCGGTTTCCGACTTCTCTATGAACATCAAGGATAAGGAATTTATTATCCTTGTTGGTCCTTCCGGATGCGGTAAATCCACAACTCTCCGTATGATTGCAGGTCTTGAAGAAATTTCCGAGGGCGAATTGTTCATCGGCGACAGACTCGTAAACGACGTTGCTCCTAAGGACAGAGATATCGCGATGGTTTTCCAGAACTACGCTCTGTATCCTCATATGACCGTTTTTGAGAACATGGCGTTCGGCTTAAAGCTCAGAAAGGTTCCGAAGGACGAAATAAAGAAGCTCGTTGAAGAAGCTGCAAAGATCCTCGATATCGCTCATCTGCTCGACAGAAAGCCGAAGGCTTTATCCGGCGGTCAGCGTCAGCGTGTAGCTTTAGGACGTGCGATCGTTCGTGATCCTCAGGTATTCTTACTTGACGAGCCTCTTTCAAACCTCGACGCAAAGCTGCGTGCGCAGATGAGAACCGAGTTATCCAAGCTCCATAAGAAGCTCGGTACAACATTCATCTATGTAACGCATGACCAGATCGAAGCTATGACGATGGGCGACAGAATCGTAGTTATGAAGGATGGTTACATCCAGCAGATCGACTCGCCTCTTAACCTTTACGAAAACCCTGTAAACAAGTTCGTTGCAGGCTTTATCGGCACACCTCAGATGAACTTCATCAACGCTAAGCTCATCATGGTAAACGGCAAGTATACAGTAGAATTCGGTTCCGAAGACACCAAGACCTCCAGAGGCAGAAAGTTCTACGTTGAGCTTCCCTCCGCAAAGGTTGACGCTGAAGCTCTCAACTACTATGTTGATAAGGAAGTTATCCTCGGCGTTCGTCCCGAAAGCATTCACGATGAGGAAATGTTCCTCTCCGCTGCTTCCACCGGTATTATCGAAGCAAACGTAGACGTAACGGAAATGATGGGTGCTGAAACTTACCTTTACCTCACCTGCGAAGGTATCCCGATCACCGCGCGTGTATCTCCTCGCTGCGCAGCTCGTCCTCAGGATGTAGTAAAGCTTGCTATCGACCCGAACAAGATCCACCTGTTCGACGCAAACGACGAGCACGCAATTCTTTCTTAATCGAATTTGCCCGAAAGCCGTACCTTTTCTGGTGCGGCTTTTGTTTTTCGGAGGACAATTATGATAATAACTGCACTTACCTGCGCCTGCGCGGATGTTTTTGAAAACGGAAATGTATATCCCGGCGGAGAGGCATTGAACTATGCCTGCGCGGCTAAAAGCGCCGACCCCGAAGCGCGGGTGTATCTTATCGGCGCGGCGGGAGATGATGAATATGAAAAGCTTATCCGCCGCACTGCCGCCGAACACGGCGTTGATATGTCGCATTTTTATACGCTTATCGGCAGAACCGCGCGCAATATCACATACCTGACCGAGGACGGCGACCGCTATTATAAGCCCGATTCGTGGGACGGCGGAGTTTACAGCGGGTTTATTCCCTCGAAGGAGGACGACGAACTGATTCTCGGGTCGGACGTTGTCCACACGACCGTCACCTGCCCCGCGTTCGGGTACGCGGCAGCGCTGAAAAAAAGAGGAAAATTCCGCTTTTCCGTCGATTTTGACAACACCCGCAAATTCAGCGATTTTGAGGAATATTTTGCGGACATTGACTTTGCTTTTATGAGCGGCGACGAGGACGTTTGCCGAAAAGCGCAGGAATTATCCGAGAAATACGGCGGAATATTTACCGTAACGCTTGCCGCAGAGGGCAGCAGAAGCTATTTCCGCGGACGAGAACATATATGCGCTGCGGAAAAGGTTGGACAGGTTGTTGATACGACGGGCTGCGGCGACAATTTTCAGGCGGGCTTTGCAGTGGACTTCATGCTGAACAGGGATATTTCGTCCGCACTTCGTGCGGGAAGCCGCTGCGCGGCAAAGGTTCTCGGAATTTACGGCGGAATCCCGCAAAAAGGAGCGTAAAATGACGGACATTGAAAAAAACAAAGAAGAATTTATTGAGATTTATCGGGCAAATATAACGCGTGAAGGCTCTGACAAGCTGCTCGACTATCTTATAAATAAGTGTGATTTTTTTATCTCGCCCGCGAGCACTCGTTTTCACGGTTCATACGACGGCGGGTTGGCGCAGCATTCGCTCAATGTATATCACTGCCTGAAGGATTATCTTTCGCGCCCAAGGGTAAAAGAGTTGTACAAAATGAGCTATTCAGAGGAGTCGATCGCTGTTGCGGCGCTGCTGCACGACCTCTGCAAAACCGATACATACAAGCGCGATTTCCGCAACGTCAAGAATGACGCGGGCGTCTGGGAGCGCGTTCCGACGTACAGGACCGAGGACGATCTGCCCTATGGTCACGGTGAAAAATCGGTCTACATGATAAGCGGATTTATGCGCCTGACGCGCGAGGAAGCCATGGCGATACGCTGGCACATGGGCTTTTCGGGTACAGAGGACAACAATCTCGTAGGCCGTGCGCTTGAGAAGTATCCGCTTGCGTTCGCGCTTGCGACTGCGGACATGGAAGCCTCTTATTTCCTCGAATAATACCCGTTCTGCGGTCAATACTTTTTGTGAAAAAGACGAAAAAGGAGAACGAAAATGGCGACAATTACCATAAATGATGATAATTTTGAAAAAGAGGTCATCGGCTCTGAGCTGCCTGTGCTGGTGGATTTTTATGCAAGCTGGTGCATGCCCTGCCGCATGCTTGCGCCCGTGCTTGAATCGCTCAGCTCGGAGCTTGACGGAACGGCGCGTATCGGCAAAGTGAACGTCGGCGACGAACCTGAGCTTGCAGAGCGTTATCATATCCGCAGCGTTCCGACCATGCTGCTCTTCCGCAGCGGCAGAGTTACCGACACGCTTGTAGGCGCAGTCGGAAAGGAACAGATCCTAGGCGTACTCAGCGGAAGCGGAAAGCTCTGATTCACACTTAACCGGCGCACCCCGTGCTTCCCGCCCACGGCGGGCGCAGCCGTCCCGCTTCGCGGGACGCGCCTGCCGGCATAGCCGGCAGGCGGCTCGGAATTGCTCGGCAATTCCGAGCGCTGCGCCCGCGCGGGCTGGAATTGCTGAACGTTTCCCATGGGGCAGCCTGAACAAAACCTATCCGAAAAAACCGGCAAAACAGTTGTAATTCTGACGGGATTGTGATATAATTAAAGCAGCGCTGCATAAAGGCGCGCAAACTTGCGCATTGACTGCCGCAGTCGGTATATCTGTATTTAAAAGGGAAGAAACTTCTTTGTCCGAAAGGATCGAACGTAAAAATGAAAGAGCTGGATATCCTCGAAAAAACCGAGAGTGACTTTTCCGAAGAAGTCGGCACGCTTCTTTTTCGCCGCGCGTCGCTGCTGTGCGAGAGCTTCAGCGTGATATATCTGCTTTTCTTTTGCGGATATGTGCAGCTGTTTAAGCTTCCTGCTTGGCTATTGCCGCTTTTTGGGGTATGCCTTGCGGCGGGAATCGTCATTGTGCGGCAGAAGAATCTTTCGCATACTTTCTATAAGCTCTGGTTCTCTCTTTCATCGGCGGCAGTCTGCGGACTTTGCGCGGTTCTTTCGCCAAGACCATGGGTGGGACTGGCATTTTTTGCAGTTTCGGTTTGCTTTGCTGCGCTTTTCCGTGATGAGCATCTTATGTGCATTTCCGTCGTTGAGGGAACCGCGATAGGAATAGCCTGTGTTCTGATAAATCACCGCTTTATTTTTGAAAACGCGGAAACGGCAGTTCCCTTCATTTCCGCCGCGCTGGTATTTTACGGCGGGTGTGCCGTTTGTTTTTTTTCAATTCGTTTCAGCAGGCTTTCAGAGAAAATGCTGTCACAAAGGATACGCGAGAAGGAAGCGGAAATTTGTGACGTTCGTCGAAAGCAGGAGACTGCCGAACACGCGGCAGACTGTTCCGCTGCCTTTCTTGCGGATATGAGCCACGAACTGCGCTCGCCGATAAACGGAATAATCGGCATGACCGAGCTTGAAATGCGCGATGAGCTTTCTCCTCAGGCGCAGCAGTGCGCCGAAAAAGTACATAAGGCGGCATTGTCGCTTCTTACGCTCGTGAACGATATTTTGGATTATTCCAAACTCGGCGCGGGAAAAACAGAGCTTGCACTCGGCGAGTACAGCATTGTTTCAGTCGTTGACGAGGTTTGCGCGGTCGTTTCGCCGAAAATCGATTCCAATGTCGTCCAGCTTATTACGCATATCTCTCCTGAAACGCCTGCCGTGCTGATTGGTGACAGCAGCCGCATACGCCAGATTTTGCTTAACCTGACGGATAACGCCGTGAAATATACTCGGCACGGAACGATAAACATTTCGGTTTCGGCAAAGCCCGACGACGTACATACGATTCTCTGCATTGAGGTGCGGGATACGGGTATCGGTATTTCCGCAGGCGACATGGGGCGCATTTTCGACGCGTATGAGCAGGCAGACCTGAGCAGGCGCAGCGGCGCCGAGGGAACGGGTCTAGGCTTGCCTATCTGTAAAAAGCTGACAGCACTTATGGGCGGAACACTTACGGCTGAAAGCGCATACGGCGCGGGCAGCACATTCCGCGCGGAGATACCTCAGGACGTTGCGGACGCAAGTCCTTGCATACGGCGGGAAAAGACAGCGGGAAAAAATATTCTCGTTTCGTTCAGCGATAAGGAACAGCTCCTCGCAATATCCGCCGAGCTTTCGTCGCTCGGAATATGCCACACAAAAACAGAAGATTTCCGAAATTTTGCGAAGAACGAGCTGTGCGGATTTACCGATATTGTTATAGATTATTACGATTATGTGCGCGCAGGAGGAGATCTGCGCGGAAAAAGCGGCGCGGCGGTGACGGTAGTTGCTGCGGCGGGAACACGCCTTTCGCTTGGCGGATCCGTTCGGGTGCTGTATAAGCCCGTGACCGCGCTGGCTTTGCTTGAGCTTTTCGGGGATGCGGACGGAATATGTTCAAAAAAAGAAGCGATTATCGCGCCTGAAGCAAAGGTTTTGCTTACAGACGACAACAACGAATCCCGCCTCATCACGGCGCAGTTCCTTTCGGAATACGGAATATCCCCTGATATTGCAAAAAACGGCGTTCAGGCGATACGCATGGTGCGCGAAAATGATTACGACCTTGTGCTTATGGATAGGATAATGCCGGAGCTTGACGGCTTGAAGGCGGCTGCCGTTATCCGTAATCTTGACGGAGAAAAGTACAAAAAAGTACCGATAATCGCGCTTACTGCGGTCCTTGCCGGTTCTGAGGATTTCCTGTATCGAGAGGCGGGCATGAATGGTTTTCTTACAAAGCCTATTGAGAAAAGCAGGCTGGACGAAGTTCTGCGGCGCTATATTCCTAAGGAAAAACAGCTGCCCGCCCCGTTAGTTTCCTATGAGAATGAGCAGAAAGAGCCTTATTCCCCGTTTTTGGACAGCCTTTCGGATATCGATGGATTGGACGCAAAGACGGCGTTTGCAGGCTGCGGAGAAGAAGAAACGCTCTGTTCCGTGCTTTCGGCAATGGCGGCTCCCGAAACGGTCTATAAGCTTGAGAATATGTTTTCATCGGGAAGTTTTTCCGATTATGCGATTTATGTTCACGGGCTCAAGGGTACTCTGCGCAGTCTTGGTATGACGGAAATGGCGGAGCTTGCCGAGCTTATTGAACAGGAAGCGAAGCTTGGCGGCTGCGGCGGACTAAGGGATAAGCATATTATTTTTACACAGAAGCTGCGCCGTTTTTCGGAGCAGTTTGCAAAGGCAGTCGGGACGGATACGGATAAGGACGCGCCTGCGCGGTTCAGGCGGCTGCTGAAACAGCTTCGCGCGGCGCTTTCCGCAGAGGATTTCAATGAGTCCGCAAGGCTTGCCGACGAGCTTACGGGGTTCAGCTGCGGCGAGGAGATTGAACTCTATGTTTATTATATAGGCGAGATTGTCGGGGTGCTTGATTACAATCGGGCGCTTACCTATGCGGACAAAATAGAGCGGCTGCTCGAAAGTGATAATGTACAAAAAATCGGACAAAAAATATGATATAATAAACACACGCCGTGAGCCGAATTAAAAATTCGGACGGCTGAGTGTTTATTGAAACATATCCCGATTTACCTTGTAAATCGCGGCTTCGTCGCTTGCAGCGCTTCACGCTGCGGATAT
>Ga0129308_1001195_pt1 | contig 29113 bp, 24 predicted proteins | sample L827metagenome_FD_94440 | JGI IMG/M metagenome (GOLD analysis project Ga0129308, IMG submission 94440) | Ring-tailed lemur group fecal microbial communities from Wisconsin, USA - L827 metagenome | ecosystem: Host-associated > Mammals > Digestive system > Large intestine > Fecal | place: USA...
TCTATGGGAATAGTCAGTACCGCGCCCCCCGGCGTGGCGATCTCAACCTGTTCCACCCGCCGGGCAAGCCCTGTGGCCAGCACAGCCGCCGCCCTGGCCGCCGCAGCGGCGCAGGTCCCGGTGGTATAGCCCCGCCTGAGCTTCTTATGATCTTTCATTACGTAATCTTCCATGGCGTCCTGTTTCTCCTCCCGGCGTGGTCTCTCTCTGCCGCCGCGCCGGACCATTCGTCCCGCATGCTCCTGAGAAAAGATTATTCCTGTTCCTCCATGGCCGCTCTGACGTGTTCCAGATAAATATCCCGCACCGCCTGGATCTCACCCAGCCCTTTCATCACGCACTTGACCGCGTACCCCTGAGATTCAAAGATGTTTTTCCAGGAGTCCTCATCCTCCCCCGCCATATCGTTGCTGGCGTGATCACCGGCCACGATCATGAACGGCATGAGCACCACCCGCTTTGGTCCAAACCGTTTCAGCTGCTTGTGCACCTGCTCCAGCGCGGGATAACCCTCCACAGTGCCCACGAATACATTCTCGTGGCCCGTGTCTTTAAAGCGGTAATCCAGAGCGGCGTACGCCGCGTCCACGTGATGTTCCGTACCGTGGCCCATGAGCACCAGCGCATCTCCCTCTTTCAGCTCCGCCTCGCGGATCACCGCCTCCACTACCTTATCGTAATCCTCGGAAGAAGTGAGCAGGGGCCTGCCCACCAGAAACCGCTCAAAACGTCCGCTCCAGGGGGCCAGCAGCGCGACCATCTTTTCGTACTCCTCCCCGTTGATCACGTGGGTGGGCTGCACCACCAGATCTCTTATCCCGTCGGCCGCCAGACGTTCCATCGCCTCCGTTACATTATCGATGTGGATCCCGTCGCGCTTTTGCAGGACCCGCAGGATCATGCCGCTGGTAAAGGCTCTGCGCACTTCCCATTCCGGCCAGGCGGCGGCGATCTCCCTCTCGATGGCTCCGATGGTTTTATCTCTTGTCTCCTGATAACTGGTGCCGAAGCTGACTACCAGAATCGCTTTTTTCGTCTCTCCCATTTTGTCTCCTTTGTTCCGTCCTGCGACCTGCATTTTATTTAAAAAAAAACTGCTCCGGCTATGCCAAAGCAGTGTAATAAGCAAAAATCCAAAAAGATTTTTCTTCCATTACGCCTTCTCATCGCCCGTAAGAAATTGTAATCCCGGCCCCGCCGGCCGGTCTCATGCGTTCAGGCAGGTCTTCTGGCTCAGGCGTCCTCACCGCATTCTATCTTCCCGTGTTGCACAGTGATGTTTTGAATGCAGCTCTTCCTTTACAGCGGCGCGACCGCGCGGGATTCTCACCCGTCTTCCCTATTCTCCCGGCAAAAATCGCCGGGCACCTGTCGGCATCTCTATTTTCTTTTATTCGTCCATACATTATAGCACGGCGAAAGGGCTGTAACAAGTGGTTTTACACACTTTCAGCCGCTTTCATCTCCCTGCGGCGCATATCCTCCACTGTCCGTGGAAGCGGCTTCATCCCCTGCAGGATACCCACCTGATACAGGATCGGCTGCTCCAGTCCGCAGCGGATCAGCAGTTCCTCATCCGCAAACACGGCTTCCGGGTCCGCGTCCGCCTGCAGCCGTCCCCGGTGAAAGACCAGAATGCGTTCCGCCCAGCGCCACGCGAAATCCACGTCATGGGTGGCGATCACAAGGCCCAGCCCCCTCCGGGACAACAGCTCCAGATTTTGTTCCAGAAGCCGGGAATTGGCCGGGTCCAGGCTGGCCGCCGGTTCGTCCAGCAGCAGAAGCTGCGGCTCCATGGCCAGCACATCCGCAATGCTGACCCTCTTCTTTTCGCCCCCGGACAGATAGTGGGGCGCGCGGCTGCGAAAATCCTCAAGCTGCATATTCGCTATCGCCTGATCTACTCTGCGGCGCACGTCCTCATCCTGCAGCCGCAGGTTCATAGGGCCGAAGCTGATCTCCGCCTCCACCGTGCCCGCGATGATCTGACTGTCCGGGTCCTGAAATACCAGACCCACAGACCGCCTCAGAAGGGAGCGGTCAGGCCCCTTTCGTTCCAGCTTTTTTCCCTCCAGCACGATCTCGCCGGAGGCGGGAGACAGCACTCCGTTGCAGCACAGGAAAAAAGTGCTCTTCCCCGCGCCGTTATTCCCAAGCACAGCTACCTTCTGCCCTCCGTAAAGAGTCACGGATAGATCCGCCAGCGCGGTGCGGTCTTCCTCATAAGCGTAACTGAGCCCTTCCAGCCTTAAAATTTCTCTCATGAAATATCTCCGATCTACACCCTGCCCCCCGCAAACAACAGCCCGGCCGCGAGAAGCGCCAATCCGGCCGCGGTCAGGATATGCAGCGGACGCAGAGGTTTCGCCTGCTCCAGAAAACGTATCTCTCCGTCGTAACAGCGGCTCTCCATGGCGTCGAAGCAGGCTCCCGCTTTCCGGAAGCTCAGCGCCAGAAGATTGCCGTAGATCTGTCCCGTCGTCCGCAGGCTCTGTCTGTAGCTGTCGTAGCCTAACCGGCTTTCCGCAGCGTCCCTCATGGTTCGGTGCATGTTCAGCAAAATAAAAATATATCTGTAGATTAGATACATCAGCTCCACCACCACCGCCGGCACTCTGGCGCGGCGCAGTACATTGATAATGTCCGTCATGGGGGTGGACAGGCTCAGCAGGTACAGGCAGCTCACCGCCCCCAGCGCCTTGGCCATGACCAGCAGCGTTCGGGCCTGGGCCGCTGCAGTCACCGAGAGCCAGCCTCCGGGCAGGGGCAGGTTAATGATGCCCACCGGAGACTTTTCCCAGGAAAACAGCAGAGCCAGACCGCTGACCAGCATAAAAGCCGCCGGCAGCGCCAATAACGCCAGATAATCGTGGAGGGGCAGTCCCCCCGCCGCCACAGTCAGCAGCAGCATAGCCAGCGTCAATCCCACGCCCACGGGAACGGAATCCGCCGCCACGCAGAAGATCAGCAGCCCCACGCATCCGCATACCTTCAGCGCCGGATTGACACTGCAGAGCCGGGATCTCTGAGCGATGATGTCGATGGACAGCACTCCGTCGTGAGAGTGGCGTCCCAGCGCCGCCAGCGCAGCGCCTGCCGCCGCGCAGATCATCCCCAGCGGCAGGGTGGATACCGTTCCGTAAAACAGGAGCCACACCACTACCGCAGTCAAAACAGCAGTCACTATCATTTCGTTTTCTCCAAATCCCTTTCCCCTGCGCCCCGTCTGCGCGGCGGACCGCGCGGACCCGTACCCAGGGAAGTATCAAAGAAATAGTCTGCCCCTCAGGGGCAGACCAGTCTTTCTCAAGGCCTACGCCTTGGTCGTTTTATATTTTTTACGGGCTACCAGATAGCCGAATCCGTAAGCGATGATGCCCACGCCGATCCCTGTCTGCAGGCAGAACAGCAGACTTTCTACTTCTCCGGGCAGTTCTCCGCCGATCATGGTCTCCAGAACCGGCGTAAACCAGGGTTCGTACTCCGTCCCTGTGATCTCAGCGACCATCTGGCTTCCGGCGTCGTCGCTGCCGCCGAATTCAGCGCCTTTCAGTGCGAACAGCGGAACGATGGCGATGAGCAGAACGATAATCAGCAGAACGATCACAGTTGTTTTATTGCTCTTCATATTAAATTCCCTCCCCGATAAATCCGATTTCCTTCAGCTCCGGTTTCGCATAGCTCTCCATGCCCATGATGATGATCACCGTGAGGATCCCTTCAATGACCGCAAGGGGCAGCTGCGTGGGGGCAAACACGCCCAGAAATTTTACGGCGCTGGCCATAACGCCGCCGGTAGCGCTGGGGTAGGCCACCGCCAGCTGGATGCTGGTCACGCAGTATGTAAACAGATCTCCCAGAGCCGCCGCGATAAACACGTTGACTTTTCGGTTGAGATTCAGCTTCTTGCCCAGCTGATAGAGCAGAAACGATACGATCGGTCCCGCGATCGCCATGCTGAAGGTGTTGGCGCCCAGAGAGGTCAGACCGCCGTGGGCCAGAAGGATCGCCTGAAAAAGCAGGACGATGATGCCCAGTATGCTGACCGCAAAAGGTCCGAAGAGAATTGCCGCCAGGCCCGTGCCGGTCATGTGGCTGCAGCTTCCCGTAACGGACGGAATTTTCAGCGATGAAATAACAAAGATGAATGCGCCTGACATTGCCAGCAGAAGCAGCGATTTGCGGTGATCCGACACCGTGCGGCGGATGCTCATCAGCCCCAGGACCAGAAACGGCAGGCAGATCACGCCCCAGATCAGGCAGTGAGACACAGGCAGATAGCCCTCCATGATGTGCATGGCGCTGGCCGTGGCCGCTGTGCCCAAGGCCACTGCGGCTGTCACACTGGCCAAAAAGATACGTCTTTCTGATTTTGTTCTCATAATTTTCCCTCCTTGTTTTGTACCGAAATACAAAAAAACTGCTCCGAACTTGTCGAAACAGCGTAATAAGTGAGAAACTCCCTCTTTTCAGGTAGCCAAAAATAATGGCAGAGGCGCTCGTCTCCCATTCACTACACCTTCCTATCGTCCGTAAGAAAATGCAATCTCCGGTCTGTTTACCGGAACATATCATCAGGCAGGTCTTCTGGCTCAGGTCTCTTCATCGCATTCCATCTTCCCATTTCCACAGTGATGTCAGCCAATGCGACTCTTCCTTTACAGCGGCGCGACCGCGCGGGATTTTCACCCAACTTCCCTATTCTCCCGGCAGGAAAAAACCGGGCACCTGTTGATACCTCAATTTTATGTACCGATCGCTGTTGTTCAGATCGGAACGCCGTTATTATAGCACACGGATCCCCTGAATGCAAGTCGCCTGTTCGACAATTTATCTGAAAAAAAGCGGACCCGGCCGCTTATTTTTCGGCCTTTCGGGTCCGCCCGTCTCTTCTATAGTCTCTCATCCAGAAACTCGTCAAAATACTTCCTGTCTGCGCTCAGGCGCTTTTCATTGCCCAGGACCACGGTCCGCGCCCGGTCAAACGCCCTTTTCAGGTAAGCCACAGCCTCGGCCTGATCCTGCAACGAGGCGCTGCGGATATCGGCGGTCACCTGCAGTCCCGTCTGGGGATCCACGCCCTCCACCGCCTGACTCAGGGCGTTCATCGCGCTGTTCAGAGGGCCTGCGGGCTTTTCAGCGGCAGCACAGGTGCCCAGGATATATCCCAGCAGCTCCTCCTGAGAGAACTCCGCCCGGGCCATCTGATCCCATACCCGGTCCAACGCTTCCAGCGTACTGCCCGCACCGGGATCTCCGAAGGTGTAGAGGTACATCTGTTCCAGCCAGATCCGAAAGGCTGTACCGGCGCCATAGGCTCCGCCCTCAAAGCGCAGATGGGGCACCAGGAAGCGGTCGGCGGCGGCGGTGAGCCAGACCAGATAACGGCCCTGAAATCCCGGCTCTTCTCCAAAAGACGTCATGCGGACGCAGCTCTGATCTGAGGCTTCGATGCAGATGGCGGATCTGCCTTTTTCCTTCCTCTGCAGAAATGGATAGGGCAATTCCCGGGGCATCCCCTGGCGAGCCTCCGGCGGCAGCGCGTTCAGCTTTTCTTCCAGGATCCGTTCCATTCGAGGCAGCTCTGCTGCGGGGGCCGCCGTCAGCGCACAGAGCCGGCGGCTGTGGACCGCGGCGCCCACCGCCTGCTCCAGCCTGTCCTGCAGCACGGCGGCAAAGCCTTTCTCCTCTTCCAGACGCGACAGCGTATCCACGAGAAACCGGTAAAAGGGCTGCCCCTCGATATAATTTCGATACCGCTGATACAGGTCCACGCTTCCCGCCGCCAGATCCACCGCCGTAGACAGCGGGTCCCCCGTGCGGGACAGGTCGTAATCATACATGTATTTTTCCATCAGACCGGCTATCTTTTCTCCGTCGTCAAAGCGGGTGCCCCTCAGCACCTCCAGAATAAAATCCAGGCCGGTCTCGAAATCCTCCGTCAATCCGTACCATTTGACTGAGAGCATGGGATGGTGATTTTCCCCGGCCTGAGGCCCGGGATAGGCAAAATCAACAGACAGCCGGCCGGCGTATTTCAGCTCAAGCAGCTTCTGCCGCTCTACGCTGAGACGGCCGGTGTCCAGCTCCAACAGCAGAAAAGCCCAGAGGGACAGATAGTGGAGATCTTCCTCCCTTACAGCCGAAGTATCAAAGAGCAGCCGGCAGCAGTATGTGCCGTCGGACTCCGCAGGGGAGGTGTAGCTTCTCACCGCGCCCAGAGGTTTTTCCATCACCGGCGCAGGGGCGGCCGGTTCCGGCAGACTCTGCAGATCCTCAAGGCCTGCGGCGAAGCTCTTCTCCTGTCTCTCCAGGCCGTTCCAGCGGTCGAACGCCTCCGTCTCCCTGATGAGGGCGTCGATCTCCGATTCCGTCATGGCCGCTTTCCGCAGGGCCAGCTCCCCTTCCCGCCGCCGCTCCAGTTCTTCTGCCAACCCCGGACGGGGCACCGTCACCACCAGCGCCCGCCGCCCCGCCCGGACCAGCCTTCCCGCCAGTTCCCGCAAAAGCCGCTGACCGCCCTCGCCCTTCACCCTGGCCAGAGCGGCCTCTCTGCACGCGTAATAATCCGTCTTCCCCGTAACGGCCCAGTACAGCCCTACGGCCGCCGACACGTCGGCTCCAACCCCCGACCCTTCCCGGGCCAGGCGCAGGGAAAACTCCCGATCCTTGACCACCGCCTCCGCCACTTCCGGATCCGGCCCCACTCTGGCCGTCTCGACCAGCGCTCTCTCCGCCGCCTGACGGAACGCCTCTTTCTGCTCTTCCTCTGCGTCCTCGATGCCCATGAGAAAATAATTTTTCGAGCCGTCCTGACTCAGATCGCAGTAAGCCCGGTTTTGGATGCCCGCCTCTCTCAAATATCGATGAAACAGCGAGTTCTCGTGGTCCAGCATATCCGTGAGAAAGTCCAGCTGCAGCTGTTCTTCAAAAGTAAGATCCGACACGTCGATCCCAAGCTCCACCACAGAGGCCCATTCCTCCGAATCCCCCTCGTAGGACGGGCACTGGCAGACCTTCTCCACAGAGCCCTCCGGACTTTTTTCATCGAAGAGACTGCGCACCGCCTCGCCCCGGTCCGTGCAGCCGTCCCGTCCGGTCATGGAGGAACGATGGCACCGGCTCAGATACTCCCGGTCCAGAAATTCCATCATGACGTCAAAATCCATATCGCCGTACAGCACGATCAGCGCGTTGTCAAAGACGTAAAAATCCTCATACAGCTTCCTGATCTTCTCTTCCGTCAGTTCCCCGGCGTTGCGGTGAGCTCTTCCCACACAGTTGGCGGCCCGCAGGCCCGGATACAGAGCGTGAGCCATATTGTGGGAAGCCTCCGCTGCAATGTCCGTCAGATAACCGAAGTCCTCCCCGTAGACAGTGCCCGCCAGAGTCAGATCCTGATCTCTGTCCCGCAGCTCATACCGGACCGCCTCTCTGCGGAATATGTTCGGTTCCCGCAGAAAAGCGGGATCTGTCAGACAGCTCAGATACACGTCTGCCAGCTTCATCAGCTGATCCCCGCTTCGGCTGCACAGCGGAAAACAGGTCATCACCGGATAAGTATAGGCGTTGATCACCGTGCTGTAGCTTTTCCCCACCGCATCAAAGAAAATATCCCGGCCGGGGTATTTGGAGGACGCCGTGAGTACCGCGTGCTCCAGCGCGTGGTTGGCGTCCGACTCGTCCAGATACGGCGTCCGGTAGATGACGCTGAAGCCCAGTTCCCGGTCGCTGTTTTGTATGCAGAGAAGCTGCGCTCCGCTCTGCCGGTGATAAAACGAAAGGGTTTGGGCGGCCAGCGGACGGATCCGCCCCTCCTCCACCGCCCTGAAGCCATGGATCTCTCCGCCTGCCGGCGGCAGCTTGCATTTCCTGCTCTGATTCATAATCTATCTCCCGTCGTCTCCCGCAGTGCGCGGAAGTGTATTCAATATTTTATCATATCTCACTTCACCGCCGCTTTCAACTACTTCACAGAGTTTCCCGGGACTGCGCGCAAAGACCATCTTCGGCGAACTCCCGGCTGCCCATTGGCAGCAGCTGGTTTATTCGAATGCCCTGACAGCTCTTGCACACGGATGTGGGATTTTTATAAATCTACTTAATATCTACAGCTGCCTGGCGTCCTGTGAAACGGAATTACATCTCTGATGTTTTCCATTCCAGTCACATACATCAGCAGGCGGTCGAAGCCCATACCAAATCCAGCGTGGTCACAGCCGCCGTATTTGCGCAGATTCAAATACCACCACATACTGTCTGCCGAGATAGCAAGCTCATTCATTCTTTCCAGCAGACGTTCATATCTTATCTCTCTCTGACTGCCGCCCATAAGCTCACCGGAGCCCGGAACAAGTAAATCCACTGCGCCGACAGTCTGTCCATCGTCGTTTTGATACATATAAAATGCTTTGATGTCCTTCGGCCAATCATAGATGAAGACAGGCGCATTAAAATGTTTTTCAGTGAGGTATTTTTCATGCTCTTTGGCAGTATCTTCGCCATATCTAGGTTCAAACTCAAAATGCTGGCCAGATTCTCTCAAAATACGGATCGCTTCCTCGTGGCGCACTCTAATGATTCTAGAGTCAATAACCGCTTTCATTCTTTCTCTGAGCGGCAGTCTGGTAAACTCTTCAAGAAACGTCAATTCATCATCGCATCGCTCCATAATGTATGCGAGAATATTTTTCAGGAAATCTTCTTCAACATCCATCAAACGGTTCAGATCACAGAACGCCATTTCAGGTTCGATCATCCAGAACTCCGCCGCATGAGTCTTGGTATTAGAGTTTTCCGCACGGAACGCAGGTCCAAATGTATATACATCGCCAAACGCCATAGCAAATACTTCCGCTTCAAGCTGCCCGGTCACTGCCAGGGAAGCGGGCATTCCAAAAAAGTCATTCTTGAAGATTTCCTCGGAGGTCTTTCCCGAGCAAGATTTCATAGTGGCTGCATCCAGCGTTGTTACAGTAAATGTGTTTCCTGCACCTTCTGCATCGTTTGCCGTGATCAAAGGAGTGTTTACATACAAAAAACCTCTGTCTGTAAAATAGGTGTGGATTGCCTGTGCAGCCACACTTCTGACACGGAATACTGCCTGAAACAATCGTGTTCTTGGACGCAGATAAGCATTCTCACGCAAAAACTCGATCGAATGACGTTTAGGCTGCAACGGATAGTCTTCCGGGCAATCTCCCAACAAAACAGCATTTGTCACATCCAGTTCAATGGATTCCTTTTGAGATTTCTGCCGTACAATGCCTGTTGCTTCCATACAAGCTCCATTGTGCAATGCTTTCAGTCTGCCATCCACATCTTTTTCTTTTGCGTACACTAACTGCAAAGATCTGAAACAGCTTCCATCGTATAATTCGATAAAGCCCATGTTCTTCTGCTTGCGATGGCTGCGGATCCAACCTCGAACAGTTACCTCGCGTCCAATTTGCGTTGCCTGCTCTAAAAATAGTGCCCTGATCTTCATACTTACGTTACTCATTTTCATCCTTCCTTTCAAATATATACGAACGGGACGAAATTCTGAGCATAAAAAAAACCGTCCCTGTTTCCAAGGACGGATCAAAGATCCGTGGTGCCACCCTAGTTCGTCTGTGTCTCACAACATAGACCTTGATAAGTACAGATGTCTATACGAACTTGGGAAAAGTACGGATAGTTATCGATACTCCTGCGCTGTAATGGGCGCTCCCATCATAGTCTCAGCATTGTTCATCAATGCAGTCGGTATGCAGCTCCAAGGCGTTATTCGATTCCTTTGCAGGAACTTTGATTTCTCAAAATATCTTTCCTTGTATCCACTCTCAGCAAACGGGACTCTCTGTAACAATTTCAGATACCTACTGGTTCTCTTCATCGCTTTATCTATTTGATTTTTCATTATAACAGGGTTTCCTTTTTAACGCAAGAGATAAACTTGACCACACTGAAGATCGCAGCCAGCCCGGCCGATGCCCTTGACACAGGCGTTATAATGAAAAGAAAGGAGGCGAGATCATGGCAGTACAAGGAATCGGAGACATTTTATACGGCTACGGAGCGGGTATTTATCTGAATATAACCAATCGCTGTCCCTGCAGCTGCGACTTCTGCATCCGCCATATGACGGATGCGCTGGGCGGCGCGGATTCACTGTGGCTGAAACGGGAACCGACGGTAAGCGAAGTGATCGAAGAAATGAAAAAATGGGACCTGAGCGGTCCCGGGGAGCTGGTCTTCTGCGGCTACGGCGAACCGCTGGTAAGACTGGACGACGTTCTTCTTCTCTGTCAGTGGATCAAAACCAACACCGGCCGCCGGACCAGAGTCAACACCAACGGTCTGTCCGATCTGATCCACAAGAAAGAGACGGCTCCCATGCTGGCCGGCTATTTCGACGCGGTGTCCGTGAGCCTGAACGCTCCCACGGCCCAGGCGTACAACGCCCTCTGCCACCCGGAGTTTGGGGAAGCGTCTTTCGACGCCATCCTGCACTTCACACGGGAGGTAAAAAAGGTCGTGCCGGACGTGACCATGTCTGTGGTGAGCGTGATCTCCGGCCCGGAGATCGAGGCCTGCCGCAGGATCGCCCAGGATGATCTGGGCGTGCAATTCCGCGTCAGATAAGGTCCCCTCCGCGGATGAGACCGCGGGAATAACTGCTGCAGGCCGCCACAAACCGGCCTGCGGCCTGCGGGTTGGAATAAAAATGGATGTGCGGATACCCGGCGGACAGATTCCCTTGGGTCTGAATGCCGTCGGACAGGATGCAGTTCCAGGTCCTGTTTCTCAGGGGCTTCTCCGCCAGATAGCAGTCTCCTGTATTGGTGCTGTCCCAGTAATGGAACTCGTGGCCCCGCAGCGTCCCGCCCTCCCTGCACAGCAGCGTATCGCGCCTGGCGGTCAGGCTGATATAACCGAACCGTCCCAGCTTTCCCGTGGGAAAGCTCTCGCCCTTGATCACTCCCGCCATGGGCCATCGCCCGCCCTCTTCATCCAGGATCCATTCATGCAGGTACATAAAACCGCCGCACTCCGCGATGCAGGGCATGCCGCTTTCCAGCGCGGCGCGGATCTCCCCCATCAATCCCCGGTTTTGCGACAGCTGCTTCAGGTAGAGCTCCGGATAGCCCCCGCCAAAGATCAGTCCGCTCAATCCCTTCGGCAGAGCGCTGTCTTCCAGCGGACTGAAGGGCGCCAGCTCAGCCCCCAGTTCTTCAAGCAGGTCCATATTGTCCTGATAATAAAAACAGAATGCTTTATCTCTGGCCACGCCGATGCGCGGCTTTTTTTTCTGCCCTTTCCCCACCGGCTCCGTCTCGCCGCCGGCGATCGGACCGGTCATGTGGTATGTCAGCTCCGGCGTCTGCTCCGCCAACTCCAGCAGCCTGTCCAGATCCACCGTTTTTTCCATCTGATCCGCCAGGCGCTCCACGATCTCCCTGAGATTTCCCACCTCCTGCGCCGTCACCAGTCCCAGGTGCCGGCTTTCCAGCCCGCAGTCCTTCATCACAGGCACGTAGCCGCAGACGGCGATGTTCAGCTCATCTTCGATCATGCGCTTCATTTCCGGATAGAGCATCGGCGACAGGCGATTCAAAATGACGCCCCGAATACCGCTGTCCTCCCTGTATTCAAGGAACCCCTTAAGCTCCGCCAGAATGGAGACGGATCTCCCCCTGCAGTCCGCCAACAGCACGGCGGGAGTCTGCGTGGCCCGAGCCAGATCGTAGGAACTGGCCTTGGTTGAAATCGCCGCCAGTCCGTCATAATACCCCATGACGCCCTCGATCAGAGCCAGCGCCGGGCCTTCGTCCCGTTCTCCAAAGGCGGCTGCCGCCGCCCTGCACAGCAGAAACCGCGTTGCGTTCTCGTCCGTAAAAAAAAGATCCAGATTTCGCGAGGGGATCCCCAGAACTTCCGTGTGAAACATGGGGTCGATATAATCAGGACCGCATTTGAAAGAGGCCATCTTCACGCCCCGGCGAGCGAAGGCTGCCAGCAGCCCGCAGGTGACGGTGGTCTTTCCGCTTCCGCTTCCCGCCGCCGCGATCATGAAACGCGGCACGCTTCTTCTTTCCATCCTACCCTCCTGCTCTCTTTCGCTTTACTCTTTCTCGTTACTCTTCCGCCGGCCTCCCGCCGCCGGTGATGATAAATACGGGATTCTGACCCGTCATCATGTGGTACCTCCCGGCTTCTCTGGCCCGGGCCGCCGACAGCTGCACCACGTCGACGGGAACCCGGCCTGCTTTCGTCAGGCAGGAGACCGCTTCCGCCAGCGTCTCCAGCGCGATGGCGTTCACCACCACCAGAGCCTTCCTGTTCTTCTCGAAGACCGTCTGCAGGATGGCTTCCATGTTTCCCTTGGTCCCGCCCAGAAAGACCTTATCCGGCGCCGGAAGACCGTCCAGCGCCTCCGGCGCTCTGCCGGCCACCGCCCGGAGATTGCACAGGCCGAAGGCGCGGCTGTTCTCTCTGATGAGCTCCAGACCTTCCGGATCCATCTCCACCGCGTAGACCTGTCCCTGTCTTGCCAGCAGCGCCATCTCCACGGACACGGAACCCGTTCCCGCCCCCACGTCCCAGACGACGTCTTCCTCTTCGATGCAGAGCTTGGACAGCGTGACGCTGCGCACCTCCTGCTTGGTCATGGGAACGCCGCCTCTGATAAAACGTCCGTCCTCCAGGCCGTGAGCGCAGCGGGCGAATTCCATCGCCCGGCTGTTTTCAGCCAGGACCACCGCCAGCGTGTCGAACTCCCGTCCCGCCAGATCCTCCGCCGTACCCGTCGTGATCCGCTCATCCTCGTAGGAAAGACGCTCTCCCACGTGGATGATCACATCGCCCAGCCCAGCCTCCGTCAGGCTTTTGCAGATCAGCTCCGCCTTGTGATCGCTGCCCGTGAGGAAAAAGGTCTTCCTGCTGGTCTGCACCGGCCCGCAGATATTTCCCTCTCTGCCATGGAGGCTGACGATCCTGGCGTCGTCCCAGGAAAGGCAGAGCTTCGCGCAGAAATACTGAAGAGAGCTGACTCCCGGTACCATCTCCAGCTCTATGCGCTGTTCCGGCTCCGCCCCATGGTTGTATCCGGCGATCAGCGCCGACAGCTTCTTTGCCCCGCTGTAAAACCCAACGTCCCCCGACATGAGCACCGCGATCTTCTGTTCCGGCCGGTCCTTGATCCAGCCGAAGATATCCTCCGCCAGAATGCCGAATCCCCGCTGCCCCCGGGCCTGGGGAAAGCTCTCCACCATGCGCCGGGCGCCGATCAGCGCCTGACTTTCCTCTATGATCTGTTTTCCTCTCACAGTCACAGTATCCGGATTTCCCATCCCGATGCCTACGATCCATACTTTTTTCATCTGTTCCTCCCGCTGCCCCGTTTATTTATTCTCCGAAATATGCTCCGAAGGCCTCCAGCGTGGCGTCGATCTCTCTGTCCGTGTGAGCCGCCGACAGGAACATGGCTTCGAACTGGGCCGGAGCAAAATAGATCCCGCTTTTCAGCATAGCTCTGAAATAATCTCCGTAGGCGGCGATGTCTGCCGTTTTTGCGGAGGCGTAATCCGTTACAGGCGTCTCCGTAAAGAAAACGGAGCCGATGGAGCCGATGGAATTCACCGTGCAGCAGGCCTTTGTCCGGCCGGCCTTCCGGGCTCTCTCCAGGATCTCCCGAAATCCGCCGAACAGCTTTTCCCCCAGACGATCGATCTTCTCATATGCCTCCGGGTGTTCAGAGAGCCAGGTCAGCTGAGCGATGCCCGCCGCCATGGCCACAGGGTTTCCGGACAGAGTCCCCGCCTGATAGACAGGGCCCAGAGGAGCGACCATCTCCATGATCTCCCTCTTTCCGCCGTAAGCGCCCACCGGCATGCCGCCGCCGATGATCTTTCCGAAAGTAGTCATGTCCGGCTTCACGCCGAACAGTTCCTGCGCGCCTCCCGGCGCCAGACGGAATCCCGTGATGACTTCGTCGAAGATGAGCACCGCGCCGTTGACGTCGCAGATTTCCCGCAGCTTTCTGAGAAATCCTTCCGCCGGCGGTACGACACCCATGTTGGCGCCTACCGGCTCGATGATCACGGCCGCGATCTCGCCTCTGTTTTCCTCAAACAGCTTTTCCACGCTGTCAAAATCGTTGAATCTGGCGGTCAGCGTGTCCTGGGCGCAGCCCGGCGTCACGCCGGCGCTGTCCGGAGCTCCGCCGTTTGCGATGAGCCCTGAACCGGCTTTTACCAGCAGCGCGTCGCTGTGGCCGTGATAGCAGCCCTCAAATTTGATGAACTTATTTCTTCCAGTGTAGCCTCTGGCCGTGCGGATGGCGCTCATGGTCGCCTCCGTGCCTGAATTGACCATGCGGACCATTTCCATGGAAGGCACCATGGCGCATACCAGCTTGGCCATGGTGATCTCCCGCTCTGTGGCGGCGCCGAAGCTGAGACCGTTTCCGATGACCTCCTGTACGGCCTCCCGCACCTGAGGCGGGTTGTTGCCCAGGATCATGGGACCCCAGGAGCCGATGTAGTCGATGTATTCATTTCCGTCCACGTCGTAGATGTACGCGCCGTCGGCTCGCACAATGAAACGGGGCGTGTCGTTTACGGCCAGATACGCGCGGCAGGGACTGTTCACGCCGCCCGGTATGTATTGCTTCGCTTCCTCAAACAGCGCCTGGGAACGCGCCGTGCTGTTGCTGTTCGTCATCAGCCGATCCTCCCTTCGTCGATCATCTTTGCCACTTCTTTCGCAAAATATGTGATGAGAATATCCGCGCCGGCCCGGTACATGCTGACCGTGCTCTCCGCCACGATATTCGCCTCGTCCACCATGCCCGCAGCCGCAGCCGCCTTGATCATGGCGTACTCTCCGCTGACGCTGTAGGCGGCCACCGGTACGTTTACATGATCCTTTATCTCCCGGATGATATCCAGATAGGACAGGGCCGGTTTCACCATCACCAGATCGGCTCCCTCTTCCAGGTCCTTGTCCACCTCTTTGCGCGCCTCTCTGCGATTGTGAAAATCCATCTGATAAGTCTTTCTGTTGCCCTTGAAATTGTCGGATCCAGCCGCTTCCCGGAAGGGTCCGTAAAAGGCGGAAGCGTACTTCGCCGCGTAGGACATGATCGGCGTGTCGATGTATCCCGCCTCATCGAGAGCCTGTCGGATAACGGCCACCCGGCCGTCCATCATGTCTGAGGGGGCCACCATATCGGCGCCGGCCTCCACCTGGGACACGGCGGTCCTGGCCAGCAGCGGCAGCGTTTTGTCGTTGTCCACCGAATCGCCCTTGATGATGCCGCAGTGGCCGTGAGAGGTGTATTCGCACATGCAGACATCCCCTATGTAATAAAGCTCGGGCACGGCTTTTTTCGCCGCCCGCAGGGCCTGCTGTGCGATGCCGTTCTCGCAGAAAGCGCCGCTGCCGCACTCATCCTTCTCCTTGGGGATCCCGAAAAACATGACGTTTTTCACTCCTGCCGCAGCCAGCTCCTCCAGAGCGTAGGGCAGCGTGTCCGGGCTGTAGCGTTTCTGGCCCGGCATGGCCGCGATCTCCTTGATAATGTTCTTCCCCTCTTCCACAAAGATGGGGTAGATCAGCGAAGATTTGCCGATCCGCGTCTCCCGAGCCATATCTCTCAGCCGTTCGTCCATGCGCAGTCTTCTGTACCTGTCTATCATTTTCTTCCTCCTCCGTTTTCCTCTGCATCAGCTTCGGGCAGTTTCAGCCGTACGCCCGGCCGGCCTTCCATCTCAGCCAGACAGGCGGCGGCCACGGTGACCCCTCCGCCCGCTGTCTTTCTCACCATCAGCTCCGGTCTAAGATCAGGACGGACTCCGCCGCCGTCCGCGGCGGCGGACAAGATGGCCGCTCTCTCGCAGACATTGTCCACCCCGGTCACCGACCGCACAAAATTCGACGGTGAAAAGCTCTGGCCGTGGGCAAGCCTGGCATTCTCCAGCTCCTCCGCGGTGTACACCGTGAAGGGAACGCCCAGACTGCCGGCAAAGTCCGCCAGCCCCTGTTCGTCCTTTTTTATATCGATCGAAGCCACTCTCCTCACCGCTTTCAGGCTCAGTCCCCTTTCAGAAAGGGCCCCTTCCGCCGCGGCGCGGATCTGCTCCTGGGACGTCCCTCTCCTGCAGCCGATACCCAGCGTCAGCACCCTGGGCATCAGCCAGAGTATCTTTTGAAACGGAAGTCCCTTCGGTCTCTCCAGGCTCACTGCGATGCAGATATCCGGCGGCTTCGTCTCCCCGGTCTCTTCACTCTGCCGGTTCCACCTGCGCAGTCCCCGGGGCAGCGTTCCCGCTGTCGGAAACTCACTGTAAAAAGCGCACTCTTCCTTTCTCAGCAGCGCGGCTGAGACCTCCTTGGCCATTTTCATATCCGCGATGGCCAGATCCTGATCCTTCGCCCACTGGTCCACGGCGAAGCGCCCGCTAACATCCGTAGCCGTGGTGATCACCGGCTGTCCGCCGATGGCCTCTGCGATACGCAGAGCCAGACGGTTCGCCCCTCCCAAATGCCCGGACAGCAGCGAGATCACGTGGATCCCCCGCTCGTCCGTCACAATGACCGCCGGGTCCTCCGTCTTGGACCTCAGAAAAGGAGCGATGGCCCTCACGGCGATCCCTGCGGCCGACACGAAAACAAGGGCCTCCCCCTGCGAGAAGGCCTCCTGCGTCCACTGTCTCAGTCCGCCCGCCATCCTTCTTCCGTCGCTGCTTTGACAGCGGCAGCCGTCGGCCGTCAGGGCTTCCCGGATCCTGCGGCAGGTCTGTTCTCCTGCCTGTGTAAAATAAACCAGATAAATATTGTCCATATTATTTTGCCGCGTCCGGCGCGATCTCCGAAAAAGATTCAGCGGTCCGCTCTTTCACTTTTTCGATCAGAAATTCGCACAGTGTCAGAGCCGCTTCCTTTTTTCCGTAGAGGGCGATGGTATGCCGAAGGTCCTCCACCCGTTCAGGGTGACGGAACAGGGAAAATACCGCCTCGTCCACAGGAAATGACTTTGTGGCGTAGAGGGCCAGCCCGTTATTCAACATAAACTCCGCGTTGCGCTGCTCGTGACCGGGAATGGGATTGACCATGATCATAGGCAGCCCCTTGGCCAGCGCCTCCGACGAGGTGATGCCTCCCGGTTTGGTGATAATGCAGTCCGCCGCGTCCATCATCAGATATACATTGTCTACATAGCCGTAGACCCGCACGTCTTTTTGAAGACTGTCCTGCATCCTGGATATTTTCTTATACATTTTTTTATTATTTCCGCAGACTACCATGATCTGAAGATCCATGGCCAGCTCGTCGATCTTTTTCAGAGACTTGTCGATCTTTCCGTAGCCCATGCTGCCGCTCATCAGCAGTATGGTGGGCTTTGTCTCGGACAGACCCAGCGCCCGCCGGGCCTCGGCCCGATCGGTGCTGTAGGAAAATTCGGACCGGATGGGAATGCCGAAAGGCAGCATTTTCCCAATATCCATTCCCTTGTGTCTCATCTGATACTCCAGCAGCTCGCTGGGCGTCACGTAATAGTCGATGTGCAGCGCTTCTTCCCAAAGCGGGTGCAGTGTGAAATCCGTCACGATGCCGACCACGATCCCTTTCCATTCTCCCCGCTCTTTCAGAACGCTCATCATTGCCGAAGACAGCACGTGAGTGCACACGACCATGTCGGGCTTATATTCATCCAGATAACCCAGAAGCTCCTGAGCCATAAAGGTGTTGGTCATCTTGCCCACGGAATAATCGGGCATGGGTTTGCTCTTTTTTACCACCAGATCATAGGCCTTCGCCGCCACCTTGGGAATGTACTTTGTGGAGATCAGATATCCCCTGGATACCAGTCCCTTCAAAAGCGGTTCCACGTATTCGTACGCGTCCAGCGTCTCGCAGACGACGCCCAGACTCTCAAAACAATTTGACACCGCCTGTCCCGTGGCGTGATGCCCCTGACCTGTGGAGATGCTCAATATCAACGCTTTCATTTTAACCCCAATCCTTTCCTTCTCCTGCTCTCCGTGCATTACCGCCGCGCAGACGGCAGACTTCCCCATTTTCTTTCTATCATACTATCATTTTGTCCCAGGGAAAACCCTTATTTTTTTATTCGGCAGGAAATATAGCCGGGCAGCGCCCATGGAATGCTGAAAAAATTCGCCCGCCGCAGTCTGTCCTAACTACATTATATAGTCTGTCTCCCTGAAGAGGATTTTAGTGCAGAATTCCCCGGTCCACTTTCGCAATGGCAACTTTTTTATTATTAATCAACATGCAGCGCAAACAGCGCAAAGCGGACCCTGCACTGATCAAACATTTAAGAACCTCTCATAAGAATTTTATATGTTCGGCATGTAAAACATTGACACCCTGTTCTCAGTGCCTTAACGATAAAATAAAAAGGGTCCCTTTGGAAACATGATTCGCCCTGCGGGCTCGCTTTCACAAGGTGAACTTTTTTTGAACCATACGGAAATATCAGCGAACGATATTCTGCAGAAAAGTTTCCTTCGGAACCTTGTTCGCGCTTATTGTTTCGTCAATATCCCTTGGCGATATTTCCTTCGCAATGCAGATGATCGTCGATCAAAACATCAGTGGATCCATTTTTTCTTTTTGCCCTCTATTTACACCCAAAATAGAAAAAAACAGCGCACATAACAGGCATTTCAATCGTTTGTCTTGTCGATTAAAGTCGCTTTTTTCTTTTTGAACGCGAATTAGTGGTAAAAGCGAAAAATAATTTCCATATTTTTATAAAAAAGATCGCTCATTCCATTTTCTTTTCGTTTTTGTGCTGCTTTTGCCGGCAAAAAGAAAAAATCCAGGAAACGACCCACTCATTTTCCTTTTTGCCGTCCGCCTCCGCTGGCTCACCCATCTCTCTGCTTTCAGGAGTTGTCCGGCCGCGCATCAGAATAGTTACCGGCATTGGCCTCCGTGTGTCTCCGTGTTTTTCAGTGTTTTTCAGTGTTTTTATACAGGAGCCATAGAGCTTCACAATATCATCTTTACAGAAAAGAAGGTTCCTTCGGGAATATAATTCGCGCCGAGGGCTCACGCTTATCTTCGCCACATTTCCTGCATAATAAAAAAGTTTCCTTCGAAAACTTATTCGCCCGGCGGGCTCGCTTTCACAAGGTAAACTTTTTTGAACCATACGGAAATATCAGCGAACGATATTTCCTATGTTATGAAAAAACTGTCCCGCCGGCGGACCGGAGCGGGACAGTTTCTCATTTCGTCTTCTTCTATATCTTATAGGTGAAGTATCTTCCGGCGGAGGTCTTCTCCAACGCCGCTGCAATGACGGAGGCCAGCGCCACCCCCACCGCGCCCTGGAGCAGGTTCCAGGGAACGCCGATGATCGGAGCGGCCCAGTTTCCGTAGATCACGCCCTCCGCCGCATAGTAGCCGCAGACCATCCAGATCACGGCGGCAGTCATGCCCGCGGTGCTGCGGATCTTCCCCACCGTCTCCTCCTGTCCCCGAAGAAAAAGTCCCACGATGACAGCCATGCACGCTTTGATCACCAGAGTCCAGGGCGCCCACACCGCCGATCCCAGCAGCAGATCCGCAAGCCCGGCGCCCACGCCGCCGGCAAAGGCCGCGTATTTCCAGCCCAGGATCAGGATGCTGAGAAAGATGATCCCGTCTCCCAGGTTGATATATCCTGTGGTCCCCGGAATGGGGATAGGCAGGACCATGGTGGCCACCGTCACCAACGCGGTCATCAGTCCTGTCATTACCAGCTTTTTCGTCTGATCCATTTCGCTCTCTCTCTGATACATATCGAATCTCCCCTTTTTCAGCTTGCCTTATCTATCCCGCACATGAGACGGCCCGCAGGCCGCGGACATTTTACTCATGGAGCGGTTGCGTCCGCCCCTGTTCTATATTATAATAACCCCAAAGTGTTATTCTTTAAATACTCACTTTTGATTATTTAAGTATATACAGTTATAGAAAGGACACGGTTATGGACACCATTTCCCCCATATTGAACGACAGTCTGAGCACCCCCCTGTACCTTCAGTTGTATGGGTATATCCGCAACGCCATTCTCGCCGGCGATATTCTGCCCGGGGAGAAACTGCCCTCCCTGCGGAAGGCTGCCAGAGATCTGCATCTGAGCGTCACTACCGTGGAACAGGCCTACGCCCAGCTGGCGGTGGAGGGCTACATCAGCAGCCGGCCCCAGTCTGGTTACTATGCCAGCAGCATACCTCAGGAAAAGCGTCGGGATTCGGAAAAGGGCAGGGGGATCGGCGACGTACCGCTGAATCCGCTGGAGATCGACAAGAACAGCTTATCGTATTTGGACGATGCGACGTTGAAGTCTTCCTATTACGATCCGGCCTGCTTCGACTTTGGCAAGTGGAAAAAGTGCATGAACCGCGTTCTCAGCGATTATACGGATTTTCTTCTCATCGAGGGAGATCCCCAGGGCGAGGCCCCTCTTCGCTATGAAATATCCAAATACATCTATCAGGCCCGCGGCGTGCGCTGCGTGCCGGATCAGATCGTCATCGGCGCCGGCACGCAGCAGCTCACCGGCCTGCTCTGCACCCTTCTATCCCGTCTGGGCATCGAGTACGCCGCTTTCGAGGAGCCGGGCTATCTTCCCGTGCGCGAAGCCTTTCTGGACAGAGGTTTCAAAACCACGGCTGTCCCCCTGGACCGGGACGGTATCCTGATCGGAAAACTGCCGGCCAACATACGCTCCGTGGCCTACGTAAGTCCCTCCAATCAGTTTCCCACCGGCGCCGTCATGCCCGTGGCCCGCTGTTACGAACTTCTTTCCTGGGCAAAGGAAAACGACAGCATCATCATAGAGGACGATTACAACAGCGAACTGCGTTATTTGGGAAAAGCCGCCCCCTCCCTGCAGGGAATGGACGACAACCGCAGGGTGGTCTATCTGGGGTCCTTTTCCTCCACCCTCTTTCCCTCCATAAAGATCAGCTACATGGTTCTGCCCCTTCCGCTCATGGAGCTGTTTTCCGGGATGCTCCCGGTCTACACTCAGACCTGTTCCCGCACGGAGCAGCTGACGCTGGCCCTCTATATGGAGAAAGGCCTGTATCAGACCAATATCAAAAAGCTGCGCAACCTCTACGCGCAGAAAATGCAGCTGGCCGCCGCCTGTCTACGGAGGGAGCTGGCGGACAGGGCCGCCGTGCTGGGAGCCAGCTCCGGTCTGCACATGCTGCTTTCCGTAGAGCTGCCGGAGGGGATGACCGCAAAGGAGCTGTGCGAGGCAGGAAAACGCCTGAAGCTGCCGCTGAGCCCCGTAACGCCGTCTCCCCAGGGCTCTCCGGCTCTTCTGATCTTTTATTACACCCGTATCCCAGCGGCCCGCATCGAAAAAGCCGTGGGCGATTTCGCCAATCTGCTTCTCAGCGGTCAGCAGATGTGGTAAAATAGCCATAGATCGGCTATTTTACGAATTCTGTGCGCGGCTGACGCCATGCGCGGATTTTCCCATGATGGCCTGCGGCCAGTCATGGTAAAATAGCCATAGGTCGGCTATTTTACGGATTCTGTGCGCGGCCGACGCCATGCGCGAATTTTACCATGATGGCCTGGGGCCAGTCATGGTAAAATAGCCGTAGGTCGGCTATTTTACAAACAGTCGGAGAAACAATGCAAAAATGACGGGCGCATGCCGCCCGCCCGATCCTCAGGAGGAACAAAATGAAAAGAAAACTGGCCATCATACTGGCGGCGGTCATGCTGCTCAGCCTTGCACCTGTCTCGGCATTGGCGGCCCCAAAGGTCACCGTCACCATGAACGGCGCCGCTGTCGCCTTTCCCGATGGACAACCATATGTAGATAAAAACGACCGGACGCTGGTTCCCATCTCTCCCATCGCGCAGGCTATGGGAATGAGCTACAACTGGAACGACAGCACAAAGGTAGCCACCTTCACCAAAGATTATACGGCGGACTCATCCCCCCTCACAGAGCTGGCCAATGAGACCCATTCCGCCAATTATTTTCTCGGAAGAGAGACCGTCGCCTTCACCATCGGAAGCAGGAACGTGATCTATACGGCTTATTACTTCGACCTGGGCGACACGGCGAAGGCCGCGCCCGTGGCGGAAAAGACATACACCAAAACCATCGTCATGGACACCACCTCCGTACTGCAGAACCACCGGACCTACGCGCCGGTCAAATATCTGGCGGAGACCCTTGGCTATACCGTGCTGTGGCAGGGAAGCACCAACACCGTGGCCATCCATGCCAATCCCACGGACAACGCTCTGATGAGAGTGGAGCTTGTGGGCGGAAGCGGCGATCACCTGTCTTTTGCCGTCTTTAAAGGCCGTCTCTTCGACGCCGCCAGTGTAGACACCATCAAATACAACAGTTCAAAGATCGGAACGGACACCTGCGCCTATCAGAACTACACGGATAAAGAGATCGCGTCCATCAAAGCCGCCTATGGCGACGATTATCTGACCGGAACCAGGATCACGGAGAAGTTTATCTCCGGCAGAACGGAGACCGTTGAACTCTATCTCAATGTGGTCTACAAAACCGGACTCACGGTTCCCCAAAAGTACACGATAGAATACACGTATTCCGGCGGCAGCAGTTCGCTCTAGAGGGTCTGCCGAACCAAAAAATTTAAAACGGGACTTCGAAGTCGTTTCTCGACGCGGAAGTCCCGTTTCTTTTTCTTTTCTCCGATCAGATCCCCATCTCCGGGTTCAGACTCTTCATGGCCGCAAGGGTGCGCTCGATCAGCTGGTCCATGTCCCATCCAAGCATTTCCGCGCCCTGGGTGATGATCTCTCTGGAACAGCCCGCAGCGAACCGCTTATCCTTGAACTTCTTCTTCACCGACTTGGCTTCCATGTCATCCACGCTCTTAGACGGCCGCATGAGCGCCGCCGCGCCGATCAGTCCGGTGAGCTCGTCCGTGGCGAACAGGACCTTCTCCATCACATCTTTGGGCTCCATATCCACCCCCGTACATCCCCAGCCGTGGCTACAGGTAGAGTAGATGATCCCCGGGTCCAGATCCAGCTCCTTCATCAGCTCCTGCTGTTTAACACAGTGCTCCTCCGGATACTGCTCAAAATCCAGATCGTGGAGCATGCCCACGACTCTCCAGTAATCCACCCTCTCCGGATCCAGCTCCTTCGCAAAATATCCCATGACGCCCGACACGATCTCGCCATGCTTCAGGTGAAATTCATCCTCGTTAAATTTTTTCAGCATCTCCCGCGCTTCGTCCACCGACGGTACATAACTCATAACTCTCAAGCCTCCCATTTTCGTATTTCTCAGTGATCCATTCTTCCGGTACGGCGGAAGGCAGTATCATATCTTAAACAATATAGTACCATAGTCGTTCCCTGAATCCAAGTGTTCCGCCGGAAGTTGTCTCATCTGCTTTTCAATTCCCGCCGGACGATCCAGAGCATCGTCCCATAACAGGCCAGTCCGCCCACAAAATTCGATACGGGCTCGGCCATGAATACACCGCGCACGCCCAGTCCCCCGACCCGGGGCAGAAGCAGCGTAAGGGGCACTACGATAAAGGTCTTGCGCAGCAGGGAAAAGAAGGTCGCCTGCTTTGATTTTCCCAGCGCCAGAAAGGTGGACTGCCCCGCAAACTGCAGCGCCATCATGAAAAATCCAAAAAAGTACAGATGGAGCAGCGGCACCGCCGTCTCCACCAGCGCCCCATCACCGCTGAACATGCGGATGAAGCTCCGCGGGAAGAAAAAGACCAGCGCCCAGGCGGCCAGCGAATAGATCACCGCGGCCGCGGTAATAAAACGGATGGATCGTTTGATCCGATCCATGCGGCCCGCTCCGTAGTCGAAGCTGATCACCGGCGTGGCCCCGTTGGTAAATCCCAGAACAGGCATGGTCAATATCTCTCTCACCGTGTTGACCACCGTCATGACGCCCACGTAGAGATCTCCGCCGAAGGCCTGCAGCGTCGCGTTGCAGGCGATCTGGACCAGGCCGTTGTTCGCCTGCATGACGAAGCCGGAAAATCCCAGGGCCGCGATCCGCAGGACTCTTCTCCCCTGCGGTCTCAGAGTCTGCCGTTTGAGACGAAGCATGGCTTTCGGACTGGTCAGAAAACGCATGATCCACAGACAGGAAAGCATCTGGGACAGCACCGTGGCCAGGGCCGCTCCCTTTACCCCCATGCCCAGCGCAAAGATAAAGACAGGATCCAGCACAATATTTGCCGCCGCTCCCAGCGTTACCGTCATCATGGCCGCTCTGCCAAAACCCTGGCTGTTCAGAAAACCGTTCATCCCCAGATTGATCATCACAAGGACCGTTCCGCAGAGATAGATGAGAATATAGTCCCTGGCAAAGGGATAAGTGGCGTCGCTGGCGCCAAACCAGTAAAGCAGCGTGCGGTGCATGGCGATGCCCAGCCCCGTCAGCACGATGCCGGCGCCCAAAAGCATGGTAAAGGCGTTTCCCATGATCCGCTCCGCTTCCTCCTCGTTTCCCTTCCCCAGCTCGATCGAACAGAGGGGCCCTCCCCCTGAGCCAAAGAGGCTGGCGAAGGCCGACACGATGGTGATGATGGGAAAGCAGAGTCCCAGCCCGGTCAGCGCCATGGCTCCCGCGTCCCCGATGCGCCCGATATACATCCGGTCCACCACATTGTAAAGCAGATTGATCAGCTGGGCGGCCATCATGGGCAGCGCCAGGCTCCATATATTCCGGTAGACCGATCCCTGCAGGAAATCCGTTTTCTGTTCCTTCATTGCAACCTCCTTTCGATTTTTATTGATATACCATTATGCCACAGATCCCGTCATTCGAGTAGGGGGAATTTGATCCCCCTCTCACCACCGTACATGCCCTTCGGCATACGGCGCTTCAACATAACTTCAAAGCATGACGTTCCGAGTAATCATCATTTCACCACAGAACACGGACATGGCCGTCATACCAAAAAGGCTGCCTTCCGGAGAGGAAGGCAGCCTTTTAAATAATATACGCTTTACTCGGAATCTTTGGTGACCAGCTGGAGATCAACTGGGATGCTTGCGTCAACAGACTCGCCGTTGATCACCTTAACAGCCGCTTCAACGCCCTTCGCACCGATTTCCTTCGGCAGCTGCTGTACGGTTGCGGCCATGTCCCCCGCTTTTACGGCGGCAAGAGCGTCGTCCGTGGCGTCAAAGCCCACCACTATGATGTCTCTGCCGGAGGCCTTGATGGCTTCCACCGCGCCCAGGGCCATTTCGTCGTTGTGGGCAAACACGGCATTGATCTCAGGCTGCGCCTGAAGAATGTTCTCCATTACGGACAGTCCCTGAGCCCTGTCGAAGTTGGCGGTCTGTCTGGCAACCACTTCGATGTCGGTTCCCTCTAAGGCCTTGTTGAAGCCCTCGCCTCTGTCTCTGGCCGCGGAAGCGCCCGGAATGCCTTCCAGCTCCACGACCTTACCTTTTCCGTCCAGCAGGTCTACAATGTACTTGCCTGCCATCTCGCCGCCGGCTACGTTGTCAGACGCGATGTGGGCCACGACCTCGCCGGAATTGGCGGCGCGGTCAAGGGTGATGACGGGAATGTTCGCGTCGTTGGCCGACGCCACGGCGCTTCCCACCGCATCGGAATCAGTGGGATTGATCATGATGAGATCCACCTTCTGGGTGATCAGATCTTCTACATTAGACATTTCGGTGGCTGAATCGTCCTGAGAGTCTAAGACCACCAGGGTGGCTCCCAGCTCGTCGGCTTTGGCCTGGGCCCCGTCTCTCAGATCGACGAAGAAGGGATTGTTCAGGGTAGATACGACCAGTCCGATGGTCGCTCCGCCCTCTTCACCGCCGCCGTTTCCGCTGTCGCCGCCCGAATTACCGCAGGCGGCCATGGCGAAGATCAGCACGCCGGCCAGTAAAACTGCAAGTATTTTTTTCATGTTCTTCTCCTCCTCTTTTCGGGCCCTTACGGGTCCAACTGCTCTATCTTAATTCAATATGAATTAAAATCTTACCTGGACGCCTTCTGCTGTCTGTCCAGCAGTACGGCAATGAGAATGACCACGCCTTTCGCCACATTCTGATAGTAGGACGGAACCCGAAGCAGATTCAGCGCGCTGCTGAGAATCCCGATGATCAGCGCGCCTACCGCGGTGCCGAAAATAGTGCCCACGCCTCCCGCCATGCTGGTTCCCCCCAGTACCACGGCGGCGATGGCGTCCAGCTCGTAACCCTCGCCGGTGGTAGCCTGGGCCGACCCCAGCCTGGCCGTCATGATGATGCCCGCCAGCGCCGCCAGCGTTCCGGATGCCCCATAGACGAACACCTTGATCCGATCCACCTTGATACCCGAATAGATGGTGGCTTCCTCGTTGGAGCCCAGAGAGTAGACGTAGCGCCCGGTGCGCGTGTGCATCAGCACATAATACGCGGCCACAAAGACAAAGATCATAATGTAGATCGGTACGGGAATTCCCAGAATGTATCCTTTTCCTATGAACGCAAAGGCCTTTGTGATCTCCGGCTCGGCTCCCGTGGTGCTGATGGGCTTGCCCTGAGTGTATACCAGCGTGATCCCGCGAATGAGCGTCATGGTCCCCAGAGTGGCAATAAAAGGCTGAAGCCTGCCTTTGCTGATGAGAATGCCGTTTGCGGCGCCGATTCCCAATCCCAGTACCAGAACCGCCAATACCGTGAGCCATACATCTATTCCGCTGTTGATCATGGTGGCCGCTATGGCGCCGCAGATGGCCATAACCGATCCCACGGAGAGATCGATACCGCCAATGAGGATCGCGAAGGTCATGCCTGTGGCGATTACCGCATTGACGGAGCTCTGGCGCAGTATGGTCAGCAGATTTCCCGGGGTGAGAAACCGGTCGTTCATTATACTCATAACCACGACGAGAATCAAAAGCACCACCAGGGGCTTGTTCTTCTTTATGAATTCTAACAAAGATTTTTTGTTGATCGAAGGCGTCGTCATTTTTCCACCCCTTTTCCTACGGCCAGACTCATGATAGATTCCTGGCTCGCCTCTTCCATAGACAGTTCTCCGGCAATTTTGCCCTCGTGCATGACGAGGACCCGGTCGCTCATCCCCAGAATCTCCGGAATTTCCGACGATATCATGAGAATGCTCATGCCCTTTTGCTTAAATTGATTAATCAGCTCGTAGATCTCTTTTTTCGCGCCCACGTCCACCCCTCGGGTGGGTTCATCCAGAATCAGGACCCTCGGCTCTACGTTGAGGTTCTTGGCCAGAGAGACCTTCTGCTGATTTCCTCCGCTGAGGTATTTCAGAAGCTGTCTGCTCCCCGAGGTCTTAATGGACATTCCTTTTATGTATTCCCGGGCCGTCTCCTCCTCCTGCCGGTGATGAAGGTTCCCCATTTTTCCGCAGAAACGTTTCAGGGAGGCCAGGGAAATATTTTCGCGGACGCTCATTCCCAGTATAATACCGTTGGCCTTTCTGTCCTCCGACACGTAGGCGATGCCCTGTTTCAGCGCGTCTGTGGGGCAGTGTATCTTTACGGGCGCCCCCTCCGCCAGTATCTCTCCCTGGTCCGCTTTATAGATCCCGTAGATCGTCCTGGCCAGTTCCGTTCGCCCCGCTCCCATCAAGCCCGCGATCCCCACGATCTCCCCTCTTCTCACGCGGAAGGAAGCTCCCTGAACAAAACGGTTGGTCAGCCCCTTCACCTCAAGGGCCGTGTCCCCCATCTCGCAGTGCACCCGGGGGTATTGATCCTCCAGCTTCCGGCCTACCATCATTTCGATGATGGCGTCCTCGTCCAGCTCGGTCACCGGTTTTTCGCCGATGAACCGTCCGTCCCGCAGAACGGTCACATCGTCGCAGATCTCAAAGATCTCGTTCAGGCGATGGGATATGTACACGATGCTGCGTCCCTGGGCCCTCAGATCGCGTATTACCTCGAAGAGCTTCTCCGTCTCGCTGACGGTCAGCGCGCCGGTGGGCTCATCCATGATGATCACTTTTGCATCGAGAGACAGGGCCTTGGCGATCTCCACCAACTGCTGCTTTCCCACGCTGATGTCCCGAACCAGCGTCCTGGGATTCTCGTGAAGCCCCAGCTTTTCCAGCCACTGTTCCGCCTCTCTGTATAGCCTTTTCCAGTTTATGTTCCCCGCCGCACAGACCGGCTCCCGCCCCAGAAAAATGTTTTCACCGATGGACAGATCCCCCACCAGATTCAGCTCCTGATGAATGATAGCGATCCCCTGCTCCTGAGAGTCGCTGATACTCTGGAAATTCACGGACTTGCCGGACAGCAAAACCTCCCCTGAGGTCCTTGTATAAACGCCGGTCAATATTTTCATTAGGGTGGATTTCCCCGCGCCGTTTTCACCGATCAGCGCCATGATCTTTCCCTCATAGATATGGAAATTGACGTCTTTGAGAACGGTTACTCCGGAGAATTCCTTTGTTATGTTCTTCATCGCAACGATGGGTTCCGTCAATGAACTCACCTCCTTTAAAACACAACTCCTGACACGAGAATGATATTGGCATAGGACGTAAACTCCCCGGTCCGCACCGCGCCCGCGCATTCCTTCGTCTGTTCCTTGAACTGTACGTGGGGAATATATTCGATTTCCACCTGTATCTGCTCTTCCTCCTCCATGCGGGAGATCACGGAGAGAATTTCAGCGTGAAGCCCGGGACTGGCCTGCCGGATCTCCTCCCCCAGCACCGCCTTTTCCACCCGCAGTTCCGACAGAACTGCTTTCAGCACGCTGATGAAGGATGGAACCCCCCCGCTGACGGCCAGATCTGCCTTCTCCACGCCTGGGGGAACGGGAAGTCCCGCGTCCCCGATCACCAGGCTGTCCTTGTGCCCCATCCCCGCGATCATCCGGGATACTTCAGAATTTAAAAGCACTGTCTTTTTCATATTCCGCCTCCAAGCTGCGGGCAAAGCATCCCGCATCTATCTCTTTACCCGCTCGTATCGTTACTGCGAACAGAGCCACTGTTCAAAGGCCTCGACCTCCGCGAGAGCGGGCAGCGATGTCTGCGCGCCTTCTTTCGTCACTGTCATTGCGCCCACCTTCATGGCGAAGGCGATCGCGTCTTCCACGGACATGCCCCGGTCCAGACAGA
>Ga0129308_1001196_pt1 | contig 29099 bp, 35 predicted proteins | sample L827metagenome_FD_94440 | JGI IMG/M metagenome (GOLD analysis project Ga0129308, IMG submission 94440) | Ring-tailed lemur group fecal microbial communities from Wisconsin, USA - L827 metagenome | ecosystem: Host-associated > Mammals > Digestive system > Large intestine > Fecal | place: USA...
AGGGGCAGCGAGAGTCAAGAGCGGTAGGCTTGAACGCAGTGAAAGCAGCGCCTTGAGACGCGAGCAGGCAAGCGAGGCTTATAGCCTCAGAGCAAACTACCCTTTTGAAGGGTAGTTTTGATTATGATTGACTCTCTTTTTGAGCAGTCTTTTGAACTTTAAAAAACACATAAGAACTTACCAAAAATGGTAAAAAGTAATCAGCAACTCTATACAAAACAAGAGTAGAAGAGGCATGAACATGTCCAATAAAAGGAGTGAATAACATTAAATAGGCAACTTCAGTAGGTCCAACTCCAGCAACATTAGGCAATACACCAATAATGACAAACATAATAGATGAAAGAACCTGTGTTTCTATGAAAGAGAGCTGATTGATATTTAAAATAGCTGCACAATAATAAGGTATTATAAAATCAAAGATGATCTTTAATGTATTGATGATAAGAAGATGAATACAACATTGATGATCTTGGAGAATAATCTTTGATTCATGATACAAATCATTTAATTGGTTGATCCACTTTTCCTTTCTTTGTTGCCATTTTGATGAAGATGGTAATTTGATAATGAGTGATACAAAAAGATGCTGAATTTTATTCCATGTACAAAGAAGAACAATGATAATAATAATACATGCACAAACAAAAAAACCAAGAGCAATATAAGGAAGGAGTTCAGGAATACTCCTTTTTAACCAGTGATGATGAGAAATCACCATAAAACTGGCATATAGAAAGACAGATAATTTGTGAAATACACTTTCTAACATCATTGTGCTCACACTTGAACCAGCATCTATACCTTGTTTATAAAGATAGTAACTTTGTAAAGGAATTGTTCCTGTTGTGGAAGTTGAAACATTCGCAAACACACCAAGCATTGTGACTTCAACAGCTTGCTTATAATGAAAAGCAGGATATTGAGTATGTATAATTTTATAATAAGCCAAAGCATCAAGTAACAGATATATGAGTCCCATCACCAGAAGTCCTAAACATTGCCAAAATGATATTTGACTTAATGATGTCAGAATAGATTGATAGTCTTTATGAAAGACGTAAAAAATAATAAAGATTAAAAATGCAATACTGAGAATTCGTAAAAAGATTTGTTTTATTTTTGAGTTAGTCATTATAAACTCCTTTTCAATATATCAAATGATATAGATCATTTTATTGTGTTTCATTTATGAAAACAAGATAAACTTCATTCGCTCTTTATTTTATCATCTTTCTTATCAAATAAGAAGAGTCTTTCTATGATTTTGTAAAAATTTGGAAAATGATACTCAAAATGACATTACAGAAAAGACATCTCTTTTCTAAATTTCACCTGTTTTTCATGATTCTATGTTACAATAAAACCAGGTGATATTTTATGCAAAAAATTTTAATCGTAGAAGATGATATATCTATTTGTATATCATTAAAAGATGCTTTGGAACTAAAAAATTATGATGTCATTATGGCACATACAGTTCAACAAACATTAGAAATGATTGATAGCTCTATTGATTTGATTATTATGGATATTCAATTACCTGATGGCAATGGTATTCTATTGTGTCAAAAAATAAGAGAACATTATCAAATGCCTTTACTATTTTTAACTTGTCAAAATAATGAAGAAACCATTGTCGAAGGATTGACAGCTGGTGGGGATGATTATGTATGTAAACCTTTTGGCATTAAAGAACTTTATGCAAGAATTCACTCTTTATTAAGAAGAATTCCTGTAAATCAAGATATAATTTATACTGCTGATCTGAAAATTAATACCAAGACATATCAAGTTTATAAAAATCATGAGCTTTTGGATTTAAGTATTGTTACTTATTATATTTTATTATGTTTAGTACAAGCTCATGGGAATGTTGTAACAAGAGAACAATTGATGGATGTTGTTGAAAAACAAACGCATCATTTTATAGAAGATAATACATTATCAGTACACATGAAAAGAATTCGTCAGAAATTAGGAGTATTTCATCAAGAAACTTATATAGAAACATTAAGAGGAGTTGGATATAGATGGAAACATTAAAGAAAACACATCCTTATATCCAAAAAATAGTATGGGTATCTTATTTCATTTGTATTCTTTGTGGATGTTTATTTTTGATTTATCATCATAATGTGTTGATTGTATTGAATCTTTTTGGTCTTGTGATTTGTGGTTTGGGTCATGTGTATTTGTCATATGATCATAAGACAAAATTAAAGTATCTTATTTCTCATGTTGATGCGATTGTTGATCAAAAGCCTGTTGATATTATTGATGGTGAAGGAGAAATCAGTCTTTTATCACATAAGCTTTTTATATTGAGTAAAAGATATTATTCATTATTAGAGAAAATGAAACAAGAACAACTTCAACTTAAAGATTATATTGAAAATATTTCGCATCAATTAAAAACACCCATCACATCAATGAGATTAAACGAAGAGCTCTTATTAGAAACACTTACAGAATTCCAATATAAAAATAAACTTGAACAAATTCATATACAAACATTAAAAATGAATCAATTGGTGAATGATTTATTAACATTAGCTTTATTAGATTCTCAAAGTCTTGTTTTTCACTTTGATTATTATGCCATAGATGTATTGATTGAAGATGTTGAAGAAGATTTGGATTATCTACTTGTACAAAAAGAAATGACAATTCAATTACATCAACATAATACCTATATTTTTTGTGATAAAAAGTGGATGGAAGAAGCAATTAAAAATATCGTCAAAAATAGTATTGATAAAAATGAAAAGAGTGTTATAGATATTGATGTCACAGAAACTGAAACTCTGTTATGTATTCAAATACAAGATCATGGTGTAGGCTTTTTAAAAGAAGATATTCCCTATCTCTTTGAAAGATTTTATCGAGGAAGTCAAAAAGATTATAATGGTATAGGAATTGGTTTAGCATTATCAAAAGAAATCATTGAACAACATCATGGAACAATTGAAGCCAGAAACCAACAAGGAGCACTTGTTGAAATCATGCTTCCTAAAATTATAGCAAAGAAAAAATTATAAGTCACTTAATATTAAGATTAAACTGATAGAATAGAGATAGGAGAAGATGAGATAAATCTCATTTTATTTCAACGATCTTATCGAAACATCAAAAAGTATCATAAACATTATTATTTTGTGGTACTATTGACTTTTATTCTTTCAGTTTTTTTATGACTTGTTTGATGTCATGATAAAATGATTATCATGAAGGAGCATATGGAACTTAGTATATCAGATTTATTGATAGGGCTATTTTTGATTCTTTTAGGATGTCTTATGATTTCATGTTCTATCCTATGATGAGTAAAAAATCATCTCAGTTATCAATTCTTAGATGAAACTGTGTTAAAAAATGTCAAACATTGAATATTGACTAACCTGTTATTTTTATATTCATGAATGGGATCAGAAAATTGTATATCAAAATGAAGATTGTTTTGATGATATATATTCATTAGAAATATTGATGAGGAAGGGTGATTGTATGAATTTTACTTTACAGCAATTAGCATTTCGCAATGTTAAAAAATACAAAAAGTCTTATATCTTTGTAGCTATTTTAACAGTTTTGATGACAATTTTTGTGCAAAACTATTTAATTGTTCAAAAATCGCTTTATGATATTCAAAAACTTTATGATCATGAGCATTATGGTGAATGGTATAAATCCTATTATATAGAAAATCCTGAAGCTTTTGAAAAAATCAGTGACCACTATAACAATGAAGTCAGAAATATACGCTATGCTTTCTTATATGTGTTAGATAATGATGATGGACATTTTGTAGCTTATGGAAGTGATGATTTTTATGATTTATGTCACATTATAAAAACGGCTGGACACTATCCAGAGTCTTCACATGACATTGTTATAGAGGAAGAATTGGCGAGGACAAAGGACTATCAATTGTTTCAAAATATCGAACTAACACTTGGAGGTCAAAAACAAATTTATCAAATTGTTGGTTTTGTTAAAAATGTCAATGATGCTTTTCCAGTTATTTACACTGGACCACAAAAAGACTATGTTGCATGTAAACTTTATAGTGATCGTTCATTATCCTATAGTAAAGAGTCAGTAGAACTTTATAGTTCCAGTTATATAAAAGAAGATGCGATGAATCTACATGGTTATGACTATAATCAAATAGCTATCCAACTTCAAGATGCTTCTTTGTCAGTTTCACTCATTGCTCAAGTTATGGTTTTATGTGGTATTATTTATAGTGTATTAGCATATCTCACTTTAGATCATAGAACTCAAGAAATGGCTCTTTTAAGAGGCATTGGAATGACAACTAAGCAATTGTTTGTGATGATTTTGTATGAAGTTAGTATCATTTGTTTCATATCGGTGTTGATAGGTTCTTTATGTTCTTTAGGTGTATCTTATATGATTATGTTAGGATTTGAAAGTCAGAAAGGTTATTTCGTTTGGCAATTTTCAATGCAACAGTCTATTTTAGGTTTCTTGATTGTTTTAGGTTGCTCTTTGATTTCGCAAGTCTATCCTATTTATCGTTCTTCTCATCAAGCTTTAAGTGGTACATTTGAAACTCAAGCATTTCAATATATTCAAATACGTTATAAACAGTTAAAATACCAAAATAAGATGCGATTAGCTTGGCGAGAATTGATGGTGCATAAGAAGATACATCTTTTCTTTATAGCAGTTTTATGTATACTCAGTTGTCTTTATATTTTTTCTGGTATGTCAAATCAATATAATACAGATCCCCAAGATACAGATGGTTGGTATATTCATCATTTTCAGACTCAGCATTATGCAACAGTTTCATTTTCATATAGAGATGAAGTTCCTGATATCAAGAATTCACGTTTATTTTATTATCAAAATATTTCATCATGTGTCTATAATCAACAAGAATACTTACTGAATACCTATTGTGTAAAGACGGATAATTTTTCAATCATTGATAAAGATATTATCAAAGGACGTTATCCAGAAAATGACAATGAGGTGATGATAAATGGAATCATTCAGATACATCGTGAAATGGATGACAATGTTAGGACCATTATAAAGGATTATGAAGTTGGAGATTGGATAACAATTCAAGGTCAACAAATGCATATCGTAGGTGAAATATTACCTTATTATGAAGAAGGATTTGATGATTTTGGTTTTGATTATTTCCCAATAGAAGGAATTTATATGAGTTCAACATTGTATGAACAGGTTGCTCATCAAGAGGAGCATTTGTTGTTGCAAATGTTTTATGATAATGATGAAGAAAAAAATGCTCTTTATGCATATTTTGCTGGAACATCTCAAGACATTTTACAAACTTGGCAAACTTATGGAGAAGTGCATTATATGAAATCAAGTGATTTTGAGCAATTTCATATTGATCCTGTTGTATTAAGTGCTTTTTGTGTTTTAGGAATATGTTTGTGTTATTTGATGAATAAGCATGAGATGATGAATATGTCACACGATTATGCTTTGATGAAATTAATAGGCATGACGCGAAATGACTTTATCAAAAAACATGTATGTAAAGGAGTACTTGTTTGGATGATTGTCATGATAATCAATATAATTGTCATTTTATTAGGTAAAAGCTATTATCAAATCAGTGACTTTCCAATGAAAGATTTCATATATACAGGTCTTGTGTTATGGATTGTGTGTGTAGGTCTTTATGTGATACCATTAAAAGATATGGATTATCAGATCAAAAGGAGTGAATGAGAATGAGTGTGATTTTAGAAGGAAAAAATTTAAGAAAAACATATGGTTTTGATGATAATAAAGTTGATGCAATTAAAGATTTATCAATTGAAATTGAAGAAGGTTCATTTGTTGCGATTATTGGTAGGAGCGGAAGTGGGAAAAGCACTCTTTTACATGTTTTAGCAGGTTTAGTTAAACCCAACGTAGGAACAGTCATTTTAGAGGGAGAATCTCTTTATGATATGAATGATGATCGTTTAACGCGTTTAAGAAGAAGACGCATGGGTTTTGTATTTCAATTTTTTAATTTGATTTCAACACAGAATGTCATTGAGAATATCGTTTTACCCATCCATTTGGATAATGGAAAGGTTGATGAGGCCTATATTGATGAAGTCATTGATTTATTAGGACTCAATGAAAAAAGACAGGCTTTTATTCACGAATTGTCTGGGGGTCAACAACAAAGAGTAGCAATTGCTCGTGCTTTAGCAAGCAAACCAGCGATTATATTTGCTGATGAACCAACAGGAAATCTAGATGCCAAAAGTTCACAAGAAGTTATTCATTTATTAAAGATTGCTCAACGTCAATATCATGAAACGGTCATTATGGTGACTCATGATGAATTGATTGCAAGTATTGCTGATAGAATTATTACGCTTGAGGATGGACATATTATCCAAGATACCAGTACAATGAAATAAGCAAACAAATTTCGCCTTTTTTCATAATTTATTCATATTTTTTTGTTAAAATAATTGTAGAAATTTTTCAGGCAAGATATTGTTGAATTCTTCATATGATAAAGAGAAAATGAAGAATAAAGAATATTTAGAAAAATTTTAGAATTTATTATTTTTTCTTAAAGAAATGTATTATATAGTATGGAGTGAGGTGATTTATATGTTCCATAACAAGAAAAGAATGATGTATTTTTTCATATTTGTGAGTTTTATGATTATTTTTTCATTAATATGGGTGGATAAAACATTCTCTGTACAATCACTTAATCAAATTATTTATCATACAAAATTTACATCATCAGATTTTGATATAGGGATCTTCTATGATTATTTAATAAAGGTGATTCCACTATCGATGATTTCATTTCTTATTGTTTTAGGTATCATTGCTTTTGTTAAAAAAAAGAAATATAAAAACATTGAACATTATTATCCATATATTTGTATTATGACGATTGTTGCTTCTTTAACAATTGCTTGTTTAAGATTAAACGTCATCGCCTATTTTACTCATAAAAGTGAGTCGACTGATTTCTATCAAACTCATTATGTTAATCCCGAAATGACAAATATAACATTTGGTGAAAATAAACACAATTTGATTCATATTTATTTAGAATCAATTGAATCGACATACGTTTCAAAAGATAATGGAGGCTATTTTGATGAATCTTTAATGCCAGAGTTAGAACAATTGGCATTAGAAAATATTCATTTTTCTCATCAAGAAAAAATTGGTGGAGCTTTAACATTAGAAGGAACCCAATGGACGACAGCATCTGTTATTGCTCAAACATCAGGAATTACATCTTCATTATCTATTGATAATGAAAAATATGAGCCAGGATCATCATTTTTACCAGGTGTTTATTCTTTAGGGGAGGTTCTACAAAAAGAAGGCTATCATCAGGAAGTCATTATGGGTTCTAATGCAGATTTTGCAGGAATTTCTAATTATTATCAACAACATGGTGATTATGAAATTTTGGATTATTATAAAGCCTTAGAAGATGGACGTATTCCAAAAGATTATCATGTTTTTTGGGGATTTGAAGATCAAAAATTATTTGAGATAGCAAAAGAAGAAATTACAAGGCTTGCGAATGAAGATGGATATTTTAGTGTAGAAATGATGACCATTGATCCTCATACACCTAATGGTTATGTATGTGAACAATGCCCAAAAATCTATGATAATCAATATAAAAATGTGATTGCATGCCAGTCTCATCAAGTATACGAATTTGTTCAATGGCTCCAACAACAAGATTTTTATGAGAATACTACGATTGTTATTACTGGTGATCATAAGAGCATGTCTTCACAATTTTTTTCAGATTTTGATACAAGTTATGTTCGTACACCTTATAATTGTATTATAAATTCCGTTGTTTCGACAGATCATACAAAAAACAGATCATTCAATGTTGTTGATATGTATCCTACAATATTAGCCTCTATAGGCGCTCAAATTGAGGGAGATAGACTTGGTATTGGAACAAATCTCTTTTCTCATCAACAAACATTATTGGAAAAATATGGGTTAGATTTCATTAATAATGAGCTTTCTAAAACAGATTCATACTACCAAAGAAAACTTTTGGGATTAAAGAAAGAACAACTCTCAAGATGAGAGTTGTTCAATCTTTTTTGACATTAGAAACAATCTTTTTGATATAACTGAACAATAAAATCAGCAACTTCATCAAGACCTAAATCACTATTAATTGTTAAATCAAAGTTTTTTAATTGACCCCATTTCTTTGTTGTATAGTAGTTATAATAATGACTTCTTCTTTTATCCTTTGTTTTGACATATTTTTCGTAATTATCTTCTTTTTCCAAATAATCATCTTTGACACGTCTCACTCTTGATTCAAAAGGAGCATGAATAAAGATAGAAAGAACATGTTTATGATCTTTTAATATGTAATCAGCGACTCCGTTAACTATAATGCAAGATTCCTGTTTAGCAATGTGTCTGATGATTTGAGATTGTGCGATATAAACCTGATCAAATAGGGGTAATGTTTCAGATGAAGAGACCATAGAATACATGAGACGGGATGACTTTTTTTCTGCTGCCTTTCTAATTGTGTCAATATCATATCCTAAGTCTTTAGCAACAGCATCAATGAGTTCATTATCATAAAATGGAATTCCCAACTTTGTTGCAGCTTTTTTTGCGATGATTCTTCCACCAGAACCATATTCTCTTGAAATTGTAATGATTTTAGACATTTTTAATCCTCCTCTTAAATAATAAAAGCGTGTAACATAACTGGATTTACGCAATTATGCTACACGCTTTCTTTAAATTTATTATAGCAGTTTAGGAATTTCTTTTAAAGTCAATTTGTCAAAAAAAGTTATATATAATCAATATTTTAAGTAAAACTACTATTCATAAATATGATAAATGCAGTAAGAAAAAGCAATTTATTAACCAATTTGAAAGGTTTCATTTTCATGACATAGTAATTCAATATGACCGTCAGTAATTAAATAACTTTCTCCATAAATTGTTGCTTTATCATGGATAAGTATGTAACTTCCATCAACCAAAACAATAAAACGATGATGAAAACTATCTTGATAAGTGATATCTTCATATAATCTCATTCCATCCAAATATCTATCTTTTACCATTTGATAATGAGGGATTATATTTAAATTTGTGAGGTTTAAACCAGTTATCCATCTTTGAAACGAAGGATCAATTGCTTCACCATCTTCTTCTGGCTGACAATAAACAATATTTGCACTATTCATGCTGCCTGCACTTATTCCAATGATAAGACCTTGAAAGTCTTCTAATTTTTCTTTTAATTGGATGTCCTTAAAAAAGTTGTTTTGAGTAGGAACGTGTCCCCCTCCTAAAAGAATAACATCATATTGATGAAGTTGTTCTTTGCTAAAATGACAATATCGTCTATCTATTAAATCAAAACATTGTATAGAAAAATTGTCTTTAAGAAAAACATTTCTAAAAAAATCACACATGTCATCATTGAGTGAATAATGATCTGGGCTAGCTGCAATAATGCAGCATCGACTGGACTCTTTCCAATATTTTTTCAATTGATCAACAAAGTGATTTTTCTTATCTAAACCATCAACCTTTCTGCTACCATCTAATGGGCCAGTAGGACTACTTGTTAAAAAGACAATCATTTTTTGACCTCCTGAAATATATTATTTTTGGTTATCAGATGTGTATGTGCTTTTAATGAATGATTTAAAACCCTGTCAACATTAACAGCATCAGATTCTTTATAAAATCGTGAGGCTTGATGGTAAGGAATTCCACCCATCATTTTTCTTTCTATGAGTCGTTTTTCTAATTCAAGAGAATGAGCTTCAATGAATAAAGAATCATCACATAATTTGTGAATCTCATTCCAAGGTTTTTCTTTTAATAATAGATAATTGCCCTCAATTAAAACAATTGGACTTTGAATAAAGATTTGATTTTCTTCAGGGTTGTGAAGGACTCTATTATATAAAGGCCAATATGTATCTTGTTGCTTTGTTTCTATGATTTTTTCAATCAACTTTTCAACATCAAAAGTTTCAGGGCAGCCTTTTACCTTTTTCATTAAAATATCTTTCCCATCTCTGTGGACATAATGGCAATCCAAATAATCTTGATAACGATGAAAACCGTCCATTCCAATACTTTGAAGTGGTGTCACTTCTTCTACCTGTTGCGATAAATGTTCTAAAAATAAAGCCAGAGTTGTTTTGCCACAACCAGGTGGTGCTGCTAATAAGATAATGATTCTCTGGTTCTTTTGTTTTTGCATATATGTCCATTTTCTCAATAAGGGTATAAAAATATTTTGAATATTGTCTTCATCAAATTGAGCAGTTATATGATGTCCATTGACATTGAATTGATAATGATTCATTGTTTACCTTCCTTTCATTAAAGAGAGAATTTAAAAAGTTTCTATCAAGATTATATAAACTTTTTTCATGAGAATCAAACAGAAAATATCTATTTTAACAAATCAAAAGATTGAATAGATGATTCTATTCAATCTTTTATCAAAACTATTTGAAATTTTTTTCATAAATTTCTATACTATCATAAAAAGGATAAATGTATTTATAGCCAATGCTTAATTCATATTGATGGTCTTCATCATATGGAATTTCAAGCATTTGGTAAGTGAGCGTTTCGCCATTTTTCTCAGTCTGTCCAAAAGATATTTCACTTAAATCAGTTTTCTGATCATCCTTATAATAATGAGTGACAAAAGGATAATTGGTTATTTGATATGGAGCATAAAGTTTCATCTTTATTTTTCCATGAGCTATTTCAAATTGATCTAGTGTTATGTTTTCAGGCAGATTTTGAATGGTTTGATTGCTTGGATCAATAAGGCAATGCTCATATTCAGGGGAAATAAAGGACAAAGAGTGAAGAGAAAGTGTATAGTTCTTTTGAAAATAAGGACTTTCAATCATAAAAACTTTTGTGTCTTTATCTTCCAGTGCATAGAGTCCACTTGCATTTTCATAGAATTGATTATTTTTTAATATAGACATGCGAGCATCGTCAAAAATAAGCGTATTGTCTTTATCTGGCTGAATATAGATTTTGGTAATGGTTGGACTCACTTCTATTTTTGTGATTGTCAATTTTTGGTTATTGATAATGATTTCTTTATTGAGTGTCATTGACTTTGTTTTCTTAATTTTATCTTTGTTTATATGCAAAGGGAATTGATAAACATGTTGGTTGATTGTAAGCGTTAAATAGTCATCAAATTCAATATCTTGAATATTTGTATACATCCATTGGATCTTTATACTATTATCATCGCTTGATAAAACAGATTGACTTTTTCCATTTTTGATACATTCATAACTTATGTTTTGTGATTTTTCTATTGGCTTATTTTTTTTGATATAAGCCGTGATCTGAGTTTCATCAATAATCAAATATTCTAATGTTAAATCGTGATCTGTTTGATGAATATAGATAGCATAATCATTATCAATACAATCTTTTACATTTTGATCGAAACAAAGAGTCTTAGCAACAGATTCTAAAATAGGGATATCTTTACATGCATAAGCAAGATTTGGAAATACATTGAATGTCAGCGCTAGCATTACGATGAATGTACATAAAGAGATAACAGGATAATAGAGATATTTTTTTCTTTTATGATAGCGATAATAATGCTCCACTTCTTGATTCACAATATTCTTTAATGATGGAGAAATTTCATGTTTTTGATGTCTTAATTGTTCAAATTCTTCTAATCTATTCATCTTCTACCTCCAATTCTAATTTTAATAACTGTAATGCTTTTTTTAATTGACTTGAAATTGTTGTTATAGGTTTATCAAACATATATGAGATTTCTTTCAGTGTATAGTCCTGAAAATATTTCAATTCAACAAGTATTCTTAAATCTGATGGTAATTGGGATATCGCTTCATGTAATGGCAGATAAGAGATATCTTCTACAATGATCTCTATGTCACTTTTTACATCTGTTGTTTTTTTCTTTTTGAGTTCTTTTTTACATTCATTAATGAGAATTCTTGTTGCCCATGTTTTGAAATATTGGGGATTTTTCAGTTGTTTGTATTTTTTGAGAATAATAAATATAGTTTGACTGACAATTTCTAAGGCATCATTTTCATTTTGCATAAATGAGTAGCTTGTGATGTATAAACTTTGTTTAATATCTTCTAATTGAAGAATAAGGTGATCTGGTATTTTTTTCATATGAACCTCCTTTCATGAATTAGATACTTTTAAGCTTTATTTTTACGAAAAATATTTTATAAATTGAATAATTCTATTATACTATAGCCAAAGAAAAAAGATACAAAAAGCCAAATGACTTATGATAAAATGAAAAATTGATGATTTTATATTGATAATGGATATACTTTTGAACTTGTATCACAAAGTATATGACTAAAGCTTTTTTATCAAGATTATAGTTTTGAGTTTTGAAAATAAAAAGAAAAAACGATGCATAGGGATAGGTCAAGTTTTAATAGAAAAATGTGTTTATACAAAATGTTTGGAAAATATGCTTGATATGTTATAACAAAAGCATATCATATAAAAGGAACTTTAAAGAGCGACTTTTATAAGGCATATTTTGAATGAGAATATGATAGAATCAAATGCTTTAATATATGATGAGTAAGAAAGAATTAGAGAAGACAATGGATTATCTTATAAAGATATATGAAGAACTTTTTTGTTAAAGAGGAAAAAAGTATTGAAATGAGTTGGAGAACTGAGAAGAGAAAAGTATTATACATTGAAGTATAAAAGGTGATATAATGGAAATATCTAAAAACAGAGGTGAAATCATGACTATAAAATTATATGATAAGGATCCATATCAAATATCATTTGAAGCAAATGTTGTTTCTTGTGCAAAATATGGAGAAAAATATGATGTTGTGTTGGATCAAACACTTTTCTTTCCAGAAGAAGGAGGACAAAATTGTGATAAGGGAACAATTCATGATATTGATGTTTTAGATGTTCAAATAAAAGATCATGTTATACATCATTATTTGTCTGCCCCTGTTGATGGTAAAGTCAATGGGACTATTGATTTTGATTACCGTTATTCAAACATGCAAAATCATAGTGGTGAACATGTTTTATCAGGAATTGTTCATAGTTTATATGGGTTGAATAATGTTGGTTTTCATTTGGGGGATCATGAAATAACAACAGATTATGATGGCTTTCTTTCTAAAAAACAATTAAATGATATTGAAAATAAAGTGAATCAAGTCATATTAGAGCATAAATCCATCAAATGTTATTATCCTCGAGATCTTCAACATTTAGAATATCGTAGTAAAAAAGAAATAGAAGGAGATATTCGTATAGTAGAAATAGAAGATGTAGATATGTGTGCATGTTGTGCTCCACATGTTCGTTCTACAAGTGAAATTGGATTATTTAAAATTATAAAAGCTATTAAATATAAAAAAGGAATGAGAATATATTTTTTATGCGGGAAAAGAGCTATAGCGGATTATCAAGTCAAGCATGATGAGGTCATAAGAATTTCTAATATATTATCTTCTCCTGCCTATTTAGTCAGTCATAATGTTCAAAGGATTTTGGATGAAAATAATCATTTAAAACAGACAATATTTATGTTGAAAAAACAAATGATTGAAAGAACTTGTCAATCATTGAAGCAAGCAGATAATTATATTGAATTTGTAGAAGATATGGATCCTTCATTGCAACAATATTATTTGAATCAATTATTTATCAAAAGTAAAAATATGGCAGCGGTTTTTGTGGGAAAGGATAATGATTATCGCTTTATGATCGCTGCTACAGATGATGCTCGTATTTATATCAGTCTTCTCAAAGAAAAGCATATTGTGAAAGGTGGAGGAAAAAAGGATATAGTACAAGGAACAGTCGTTGCTTCTCAAAAAGAAATATTAAATATTTTGAAAAATAAGATGTGATTTTTGAAATTTAAAAGAATTTTTTGCATAATAGGATACTATATAGTATATAGGGCATAGAATAGATTTCTATCATTTTTATTGATCTTATCTGTTTTTGGAATTTGTATAACATAACGTAAGTTATTTATAAGTTTTTGTAATATTTAATAAAGTTTATTGATGAAAACTTTGATGAAATGTATGATTTTAAATGGGAAGTCGATTATTTTAAGATGTTTCTATAAAAATAGATGTGATATTGTTAAAGTATATGTAGACAGAAGATTTGTTTAGTTGGATATTTGAAAATATGACTTAAACTAGAAGTATATCAGATAGAACTAGCGGGTAAATGACAAGTTATGAAAGTAAAGGTATTGAAATGAAAAAAGAAAATATTTATAAATTCCTATATGTAGTATCAATGTTTTTAATCATTGGCTTTGCAATTAGATTAGGTGTAGATTATTTTAAATATGATGCACATGGCAATTCTGCACCATTTTATGTTTTTATCATTGAAAGAGTAGTTGAATTTATAATACCAAGTATCATTGTTTTTGTTGTCTCAAAAATAACAAAGAAGAAATACGACAAGTAAAATACAAATTATAGTTTGAAGGAGAGATGTTATTATGTCTGAACGTGAATTAAAAAATTTACAGGTTTATATAGGAAAAAGAAATCAAAATCAAACAGATGATGAAGTCATAGATTATATTAATAAAATAAATGATAAGCAACCATTAAATCAGGAAGAATGGCATAAACTCATTATTCCTAGTTGTAATAATGGTTATATTGAAATATTAAAGTTTGTTTTAAGTCATATTGATACTTTAAATAATATTAAAGATTATATGATCCATACAGTATATGGTAGAAATGAAAAATTAAATAAACAAAGAATAGAAGTGTTAAAAGAGTTCATAAAATATTTAACTGATGATAAAGAAGAATGTTTGTCTGAAACAATGTTGAATGCTGGTTGGTTTGGAGAAACTGAAATTGTAAAGTTTCTCATTGAGAATGGTGCGAATAAAGAATATAAAAATAAAAATGGTTTAGATTTATTAAAATGTGCTGATCGAGCAGAAAAACAATTCAAAGACAGATCTTTAAAAGAGTATTTATCACAAATATAAATTAGATGAAATTATAGAATTATTTAATAAATTTTAGTTTGAAGATTAGTCTAATACAGCAGTTTTTACACAGAAAATGATGCGAAAATTGTATCGCTAAAAGAAATAGATGAAAGGATAGAAAAACGATCAAATTTAAAGTGTGGGAAAAGTGCTACAGAAAATAATAAATCAAGTTATTGGATTATCAGTTAAATGACAGTTAGTAGAAATGATTGGAGATGATGGAATGCCTAAAATAATATGGAAAGGTATAATAAAAAGTGAAAATGATTTTCCTACGGCTGATATACCTAAAAATGCTAAAAAACTAGACAGTGAAGAAGATATGAAGAAAATGCAAATCAAAGCATTACCTTTTATAATACCATCTCTTTTTATATGCTTTATATGTATGTTTGTAAAAACATTTTTAGCAAGTGAGAAAGTAATAAATGTAGCATTTCTATTTATAGGAGTTATTGTAGGATTTTTACTGATCATTGTTCACGAATTGCTACATGCTATGGCCTTTCCTAAAAATGCAACAGTCTATATAGGCATAATGCCTAAAAGTTTAACGGCAGTTGCTTTATCTTCTAGTCCAGTAAAAAGAAATCGTTTTATATTTTTAAGTATCTTACCAATAATTTTAGGAATTATCCCATTGGTTATTTTCTGTTTGAGCAGTCATAATTTAAAAGAGTTAAATGGTTTAATGTTTGGTGCGTCAATAATGGGAATGGTAAGTGTTTATCCAGATATTTATAATGTATTTCATATTTTAAAAATAGTACCTAGAAATGCTACTATTCAAAATAACAAAAATGCAACATATTATTTTGAATAAAAAATGGCAATTTGAAAGGGATGAATATGAAAAAGAAGGAGTTAGTTATAGTTGGACTTTTACAATATTGTTGGTATTTATGGATATAAGTTGATTACCTGGAGCATTATTTATAAATATTAAAATATTAGATATTACACCATTTTATTTTACACTTATGTTTCATTTTATACTGATTAGTATTATTGCATTTTTTACTTTAAAATCTTTCTGTCCTCATGAGAAGATAGGACTTAATGGAAATAATTTAAAAAGTGGGTTAAAGAAATATGGTATAGTTGGAATGATCGTAGGTATTATATCAGGCATAGCATTTTACTTTTCATTATAATCTAACAATATGGAAAGTTTTAATTGAGGGAATTATTTATTATATTGGAGTTTCTTTTGTTGAAGAACTATCTCATGATAAATAGAATAATATTCAAATGGCAATTATTTTTGGTTTAAGACACATAATTGAAGTTTTAGGACAACCAATTCTTATGATAGTGACAAAAGTAGTATGGACTATTGCTTTGGGAATATACTTTAGGGCAATATGTAAGAAAACAAATAATTTAAGGTTACTAATTATTCTTCATTTTTCATAGATGTATGTGCTTGATTCTATTATTTTACTAACTTAATATAGTATATGTCTTATAAAATGAGGAAGATAAATTGGAATTTGAGGAGGAAACAAAGTGACTGATAAAGAATTATGGAGCAGATTTTCAACGGAAAAAGGGATAAGAGATTGTGAATATAGCGCATGGTGTTTTGGCAGTGAACCTGATTTGTTGGCGCAGTTGGTTCTTGAAGGCACGAAAACCGCTACTGCTTCAGCATATCCGTTATATAAAATAGAAGACGAAGAGTTGCCACAAGTGGGAGAATATAGTGTAATTCTTGATTCAAAAGATAATGCTATTTGTATTATTCAAACGAAAAAGGTATATGTGATACCATTTAACGAGGTGAGTTCAGAGCATGCATATAAAGAAGGCGAAGGTGATAGGTCTTTGGAATTCTGGAGAAGAGTGCATCAAGATTTCTTTTCAAAATTTTTGGAAGAAGTTGGGTTGACTTTTTGTACAGATATGGAAGTTGTATGTGAAGAGTTCGAGGTTGTTTATACTCTATAAATCTCAATACTATGTTTCTCATGTATTACAGTATTATTACATTGGAAATGGAAATATTGTTTAATAGCAAAATCTCAAATTAGTAACATAGGTGGAAATGGTATGGCTTTAATATGTGTATCATGGTGTGTCAAAGAGATAAAGTTTACAGGAGTTTATGAAGGTGAAATGTGGTTTAAGCATCATGACAAGTGGAAAGATAAAAATTGTACACCTAGTTCAGGAGATATAATATTTTTTGACTGGAAACAAAATGGCTATCCTGATCATGTAGGTGTTGTTGAAAAAGTTGAAGATAGGAAAATTTACACAATAGAAGGAAACAGTAGTGACGAAGTTAGAGAAAAAAGTTATTCTTTAAATTATAAAGCTATACAAGGTTATGGAATACAAATAACAAAATAATGCTTTTTGTTATGCTTCAAAAGTATAAGAATTTATAAAAAACAAGTATTGGAGTTATAAAATATTTTTATATAAAATATAGACATCATAAAGGAGGAAAATTATGGATGCTCTAACAATACTATTTCCAGTATTTTTTATGCTGGCTCTTGGTTTTATTTCACGTATGAAAGGATGGATTACACCAGAACAAAAAGCGGGTGCAAATGCAATTATTTTTAATATATTATTTCCTATTTTAATTCTTAATTTAATGTGTAATGCAACTATCGAAATGGAACACATGAAAATTATAGGATATGTTTTTATAGTTTATCTATTTGCCCTTATTATAGGAAAGGCAGTTTCATCATTTACAGGCAAAGAATACTCTCATTTTTCACCATATTTACTAACAGCTGTAGAAGGAGGAAATGTTGCTTTACCTTTATATTTATCAATTGTTGGGACATCCAGCAATACAATTATTTTTGATATTGCTGGAACTGTGGTTGCTTTTATTATTTTTCCAGTACTCGTTGCAAAAGAAGCATCTCAGGGCATGACAACTAAAGAATTAATTAAAAATATATTTACAAATTCATTTGTTATTGCAGTATTGGTTGGGTTGTTCTTGAATTTTACAGGTATTTATAACATATTGTTAGCTTCACAATTTGGTGAGATGATTACAAATACTTTGTCTCAAGCGACAACGCCAATTGTTTCTATGATTTTATTTATTTTAGGATATGATCTTAATGTTGATAAGAAAACATTAAAGCCAATTCTAAAATTAATGAGTATCAAAATTGTTTACTATGCTTTTGTTATAGTTGGATTCTTTGTTTTATTTCCAAAACAAATGTCAGATAAAGTATTTATGATGGCACCTATCATTTATTTTATGTGTCCAACTGGTTTTGGTTTAATGCCAGTTATTTCACCTTTGTATAAGAGTGAAGATGATGCGGCTTTTGCAAGTGCATTTGTATCAATCTTTATGATTGTGACACTAATTGTATATGCATGTGTGGTTATTTTCATAGTATAAATAGATTTTATATAACTAAAAGGCATAAATCTTTATAAATTATAAGTATTGGTAATATTATTTACTTTTAATTATAATGAATATGAAAAAGGTTAAAGGAGGATATTAAAAATGATGAATTTTTTATTTAATAATCCAACAAAATTATTGTTTGGAAAAGGAAAGTTAAATGAATTAGGTGAACAATCTTTACTCGGTAAAAAGCATTAGTGTTGATTTCTCATGGTAAATCTACAAAGGAAAATGGTTATTTGGATCGTACATTAGAACAATTAAGTAAAGCAAATGTAGAATATGTAGTATTTGATAAAATTATGGAAAATCCAGTGAAAGAAATGATTATGGAAGGAGCACAATGTGCAAGATTAAATCACTGTGATTTCATTGTTGCATTAGGTGGAGGAGCTGTATTAGATTCTTCGTCAGCAATTTCAGCAATGGTTACTAATGAAGGAGATTTATGGGATTATGTTCAAGGTGGTATTGGAAAAGGCAAACAATTGATTAATCCGGGAATACCTATTGTTACAATTGCAACAACATCAGGAACAGGTTCTGAAATTAATTGTTGGGGAGTTATTTCTAATTTAGAAACTAATGAAAAAATAGGTTTTGGTGGACATGATAGTTTGATTCCAGTTCTTTCAATTGTAGATCCAGAGTTAATGTTAACTGTGCCCAGCATTTCAAGGATTTGATGCATTGTTTCATCACACAGAAGTGATGATTAGTAAAGAAGTTAATGTATTAAGTGAGGCTTTGGCTTTATCTGCAATTGAAAATATTGCAAAATATTTACCAATTGCTGTTAAAGAAGGAAATAACATAGAAGCAAGAGAACATGTTGCATATGGAAGTACGATTGCCGGAATGACAATGCAATTAACTTCAACGACAGCCAAGCACTCAATGGAACATTCGATGAGTGCATATCATCATAATTTACCACATGGTGCAGGTTTAATTATGATTTCAAAAGAATTTTATCAATTTTTTATTGAAAAACATGCTTGTGATGAGCAATTTATTAAAATGGCAAAAGCAATGGGAATAAAAGATGCATCTCAACCAAAAGATTTTATTACTGCCTTAGTCAAATTACAGGAAGATTGTGGTGTGTCAAATTTAAAAATGAGTGATTATTGATTTAAAAAAGAGGAATCTATGATACTTGCAAAAGGTGCACGCTCAATGCAGGGAGGACTATTTTTAGCAAACCCATGTGAAATGACAGATGAGAACTGTGCTAGTATTTTTGATAAATCATATAAATAAACTTAAAAAAGTTGCTTTCATTGATTGCAACTTTTTTTAATTATTAATTTCATCAGACAGTAAATCTAAAAAAATTTCTGTAGCTTTAGAAAAAACCTGATATTTTTTCCATATAATATTTAAACCTACTGATAGCGTTGGCTTTAATGGTTTAAAACAAAGTTTACTATCTTCATATTCATTATATAGTTTTTCTAATCCTAATACATATCCCATATCTTCTTCTTCAACCATAAGCAATGCATTATATATGAGATTATATGTAGCAATGATATTTAATTTTCTTTGATTGCCACCAATCCAACCTGAAATCTCATTTTTTACCATTTCTTGATTGGATAAAATAATGGGTTTGTTTTTTAAATCCTGTGGTGTAATAAAATCTAATTTTGCAAGTTCACTATTTCTTTTCATCCATACTCCCCACTTATCGTAATCAGGAAGTTTTATAAAATCATATTTTGTCATATTCACTGGTTCAATAACTATACCAAAGTCATATAAACCATTATCTAATTTTTCCATAATTTGATCAGCATTACCACTGGTAATATGAAACTTTACATGAGGATACATATTTTTCATCTTGACCATTGCTCTAATTACACTTCTATTGCAATTGCTTTCGCCACAGCCAATATAAATATCACCAGATAATTCGTTTTCACTGCTCAGTAGTTGCTGTTCAGTTTTTTCTACTAAATTAATAATTTCTTCAGCTCTTTTTCTAAATAAAATTCCATCATCAGTTAAAATGAGAGAACGACTCGTTCTATCGAAAAATATTTTATCATATTCATTTTCTAATTCTTTGATTTGACGTGATAAAGTTGGTTGAGTAACATGTAAAACTTCAGCGGCACGGGAAAAACTGCCTTCTCTAGCAATTGTTAAAAAATATTTTAAAACTCTTATTTCCATATTTTAGCTCCTCTATTAATTGATTCATAAATTAGTATATCATGAATGAAAAAACATTTCTATTTATGCTTAAAAGCTAATACCATTTATAAAATTAAATTTCAATGATAACAAATAATCATATTGATGTTAATGATTTATCCTTATTGTCTAATTACATATCCAAAAATTAATTTACTATTTTGTAATAGATATTTTGATATACATATGTTACTAAAACTACAGTAAAAAATATATTAATACAAAGATAAAATTTTACAATAAATATTATGAGTTGATAAAACAAAAACAGTATTCAATAGCTAATATTATAATTTTATTGATTTATCATAAAAACAATAAAAAATAATAAAATATAATAAAATAGTATTGACAAACAATAATTTAGGTTTATAATGGACTTGTAAACAATAAATAACAATAAATAAATAATAATAAAACAATAAATTATAATAATTGTTGTTTATTGAAAATAATTAGAGAGGAGAAAAAAATGAAAAGAGTAGGTATTGACATTGGTGGTACACAATTAAGATGTGCAATTTTTGATGAGGAAGGAAATATTGTAGAGAAATATAAAATTCCTAATGATCAATCAATAAGTGCAGAACAAAACTTAGATAAGCTATTAGATTTTATTATGAAACAGCCTTATCAAATTAGTGGGATAGGAATAGGATGTCCCGGTCCTTTAAACATTAGACTTGGAAAGATATTAAATCCTCCAAATTTAAAGGGATGGAATAATTTTGAAATTGTCCGTTACGTTGAAAACAAAACTGGTTTAAAAACTGCTTTGAATAACGATGCAAATGTGGCTGGATTATCAGAAGCTGTTTTAGGAGCAGGAAAAAATTATGATTCAGTTTATTATATTACAATGTCCACTGGTATTGGTGGAGCATATGTTGTTAATAAAAAGCTTGTCAATGGAGCAAATTCCGCTGCTGCAGAGATTTATAATATGATTGTAAATGAAGATAAACATACTCATGGTGGTGTTAATCAAGGAGCAATTAATGAACAATGTGGTGGAACAGGTTTAGCAATTATTGCTGAAGAAGAATTTGGAAAGCCTGTTTCACCAAAAGAATTATTTGATTTGTATTATAAGGGTGATGAAACTGCAACAAAAGTTATTGAAAATGCAATTGATGCTATGGCAAAGGCAGTAGCAAACATTTGTTGTGTTGTGGATCCTGATGTATTTGTCATTGGAGGTTCTATTGCAATATTCAATCCAACATTCGTAGATAGTATTTATGAAAGAGCAAAAAAGTATTGTATTAATCCACAATTCTTATATTTCATTCCAGCATCATTTGGAGATGATGCAGGATTGATTGGTGCATCATTATTAGTTTAGGAGAATAAAGAATGGAAAAGAAAAGTAAAGTATCAGTTGTTTTAAATCATATTTTAAATGGAATTAATTATATGCTTCCTTGTGTTGTTGCCGGAGGTATATTAATGGGATTAGGTTACATGTTTGATGATATATCAATTAATGCGGCTAATTTTGGTTATAACACACCAGTTGCTTCATTCTTCTCAACAACAGGAAAGGCAATTTTTGGATTAATGTTACCTATTCTATCTGCATTTATTGGAAAAAGTGTAGCAGATGATGAAGCAGCTTTACCAGCAGGTTTTGCTGGTGGATATCTTGCCAGTCAAGGGAAATCTGGTTTCTTAGGAGCTATTTTTGCAGGATTTATTGCTGGCTACAGTATTAAATTATTAAAAAATATTTTATCAAAAATGCCAGAAAGTTTAGATGGTTTTAAATCATTATTACTTATTCCTTTAGTCAGTGTTGCTTTCATGGGTGTTTGCTCAATGTTTGTTTTAGAACCAATTGTAGGATTAGTTAATACAGCAATGAACAATGGACTAATGGCTATGAATGGATCAAGTAAAATTATATTAGGATTGATTGTTGGAGCAATGCAGGCAACAGATATGGGTGGTCCAATTAATAAAACTGCATATTTATTTGCTACTGCATCACTTGCTAATGGTCAATACGACATTATGGCTGCCGTACTTGCTGGTGGTATCGTTCCTCCATATGTAACAGCACTAGCAAGTACATTATTTAAAAACAAATTTACTGAAGAACAAAGACAAACAGGTTTTACAAATTATATCATTGGTCTTGCTGGTATTACTGAAGCAGCAATCCCATTTCTTATTGCCGAACCAGTTTCAACAATTACATCATGTATGATTGGTGCAGGAATTGCTGGAGCATTATCAATGTTTTTCAACTGTACTGTTATGGCACCATTTGGAGGAGTGTTTATCTTTCCACTAAACTCAAATCTTCTTGGTTATATTATATCAATTGTTGCAGGAATTGCTGTTGGTACAATTGTTTATGGATTTATGAAGAAGAAAGTTGCATAGATGAGGAAATGATATTATGACAGAAAGATGTGCATGGAAAGCTGTTCAATATATAAAAGATAATATGATTATTGGATTGGGACATGGAAAGGCTATTGAATATCTTATTGATTTGATTATTGAGAAAAAATTAAATATAAAAGTAGTTACCTTATCTAACAAAATAAAACAGATATGTTTAAAGCATAATTTAAATGTAATTTCAATTTCATCAGTTAATCATATTGATATAGCATTTGATGGATGTGATGAGGTTGATATTAAACTAAATGCTTTAAAATCTGGGCAAAATACTTATCTTAAAGATAAAATGATTGCTAAAATGGCTAAAAAATATATTTTACTTGTTGAAGAAGAAAATGTTTATGAAAAACTTCCATTTTGTCACAATGTCACACTTGAAATTAAACCAGAAAGTTTAAGTAATGTAAAGGAACAAGTTCATTTATTAAATGGTTGTGTTCATGTTCAAAAAAGAAAATCTAGAGAATGTTATATGATGAATAATCAGGGGCATCTTGTGGTAGAAGCAGATTTTAACTGTATTGATGATGTTAAAAAATTAGATCATGAGTTAAATCATATTTCTGGAGTTGTTGGTACATCATTATATGTTGGAATTGTAACATCAATATTATCATTAGATGATACGCATGTACGTATTATTTCATAAAACCATGTATTTATTAGAATAGAGGAGAAATAAGATGAACGAAACTGAATATTTAAGACTACTTGCTAAGGAATACCCTTCAAAAGAAGAAGTTATTAAAGAAATCATTAATTTAAAAGCAATTTTAAAATTACCAAAAGGCACAGAATATTTTATTAGTGATATTCATGGAGAAGCACAACAGTTTTATCATATTTTAAATAACTGTAGTGGAATTATTAGAGAACAGGTTAAGAAAAATTTTTCCTTCCTTGATAAAAATGAACAATCTGAACTTTGTTTCCTTGTGTATTATCCAAAGTCAAAAATTTCTCAAATAAAAAAATGAATATTGATATGAAAAAGTGGTATAGAGATCAGCTTAATCATCTTATTACTCTTGCAAAAGTATTATCTGTTAATTATACGAGATCAAAAGTAAGAAAATTGTTTCCAAAAGCATATTCATATATTCTTGACGAATTGCTACATATGCAAAAGAGTCAAGATTATAATACTGACTCATATTATAACAGCATTATAGAATCACTAATTGAAGAAGATCAATGTTATAGTTTCCTTATTTCAATTTGTCAATTAATTAAAAAATTAGCTGTTGATCAGCTTCATATAGTTGGTGATATATTTGATAGAGGCCCTAGACCTGATGATATAGTGGATATGTTAATGGATTATCATAATGTAGATATTCAGTGGGGAAATCATGATATCTTATGGATGGGTGCTGCTTCGTTAAATCCTGTATGTATTGCAGGTGTAGTCTTTAATTCAATTAAATATCATAACAGTCAAGTTTTAGAAATGGGTTATGGTATAAGTTTAAGAAAACTATATATACTTGCTAAAAAACTATATCCTGATTTTAATCAGCATGATGCATCAATGAATACTATCGCCATGATTATGTTCAAATTAGAAGATCAATTATTATCAAGGCATCCAGAATATGAAATGAAAGATAAGATGTATCTTCAAAAAATAAATAATGATGATATAGAAATCAACTATATTCATTATCATTTGGATAAACGCTTCTTTTCTACCATATGTAAAGAAACTCCGAATAAATTAACTGATACAGAAGAAGATATTATCCAAGATTTGATAATCTCCTTTCAAAATAGCCAAAGACTACATAAACATATCAATTTTATATATGAACATGGCAGTCTTTATAAAGTACAAAACAATAATTTGATATATCATGGCTGTATTCCTTTAACTTCTACTGGTGAACTTCAATCAGTAACGTTAGGAAATAACACATTAAAAGGAAAAGAGTATTTTGATTTTTTAGATAAAAAAATAAGGAAAGCATATTATGCAAAAGATCAGGATTGTATAGATCTTATGTGGTTTTTATGGGCAAGTCATTTATCTCCGTTATGTGGAAGAAATGTAAAATATTTTGAGCACTTTTATATAAATGAATTAAAGCAGTCATATGAAGAAAATGACCATTATTATACAATGATTAGAGATGAGAAAGTTGTTGATATGATTTTAAGTGAATTTGGAATAAAGGATGGGGCTATTATTAATGGACACATTCCTATTAAAGTTGTACAGGGGGAATCACCAATTCGTTGTAATGGAAAGGTCATTATTATCGATGGAGGGTTTTGCAAAGCTTATCATGAAAAAACAGGAATATCAGGATATACATTAGTTTATGATTCTAAGGAACTTAGTCTAAGAATGCATAAAGGTTTTGAAAATTTAAAAGATGCAATAGATTACAATAATGATATGACATCATTAAAACTTATGATTAAATCTTTTGAGCATAATATCTTAATAGAAGATTGTGATAATGGGAAGAATATAAAAAAAGAATTAAATGAATTACAAAAATTAATGGAAGCATATAGAGATGGAACAATTCAATGTAAAAGAGTGAATTATCAACCATCATATGAAAAAAAGATTAATATTTGTCAATAACAGAGAGGAGAAAATAAAAATGACAAAAATTATAGGAAGTCCAACAAGATATATTCAAGGAAAAGGAGAATTAAAAAGATTAGCAAAACATGCATCAATTATTGGTAAAAATTTATCTGTAGTCATTGATAAAAATATTAAGAATATTGTTTTACCAGATATTGAAGAAAGTGCGAGAGATTTAGATATTCAATTAAATATTATAGATTTCAATGGCGAATGTTCAATGACTGAGATTAATCGTATCAGAGAAATTGTTAAAAAAGGTGAATCAGATGTTATTGTTGGTGTTGGCGGAGGAAAAACACATGACACATCAAAAGCAGTGGGATATTACGAAAGTAAACCAGTTGTCATCGTACCTACAATAGCCTCAACTGATGCACCATGTTCATCATTATCTGTTATTTATAGTGATGAAGGTGTATTTGAAAAATATTTATTCTTACCTAGTAGCCCAAATATGGTACTTGTAGACACACAAGTTGTATGTAATGCTCCAGCAAGACTATTAGTTGCAGGGATTGGTGATGCTTTAGCAACATACTATGAAGCAAGAGCATGTGAGAGATCAGAAGCATTGAACTGCTTAAATGGAAATACAACAAAAGCAGCAATGGCACTTGCTAAATTATGCTATGAAACATTGTTGTCTGATGGAGTTCAAGCAAGTTTAGCAGTTCAAAACCATGTTTGTACAAAAGCAGTAGAAAATATAATTGAAGCGAATACTTATTTAAGTGGAGTTGGTTTTGAATCAGGTGGATTAGCCGGTGCCCATGCTGTTCACAATGGTTTAACAGCAATCGAAGCAACACATAGCTTATATCATGGTGAAAAGGTTGCCTTTGGAACATTAGTGCAATTAGTTTTAGAAAACGCTCCAAAAACAGAAATTGAAGAAGTTATTCATTTATGTCAAGCAGTTGGTTTACCAACAACTTTAGAAGATTTAAATGTAAAAGAAGTAAAATTAGAAGAAATAATGGAAGTTGCAAAGCTTGTATGTTCACCAGATGATACAATTGGAAATATGCCTTTTGAAGTAACACCAGATGATGTTTATGCAGCAATATTAGGTGCTGATCAATTGGGAAGATATTATAAGAACAAGTAGCAGATCAAGGAGCTTGTGCTCCTTTTTCTACTTTGTATGCCATAAAATAGAGGAGAAAAATTATGAATGCAAAGGCCAAAGAATTAGTTGCTGTTATGAGTGAAGAAGATATTCATACAATTTCATATTATGCCAAAAAATTAAATGTATCTCATCGTTCTATTTCTAATTACCTCATTGAAATTGAAACTTATTTAGCATGTAATGGGATTATTGAAAAATAAAATCATAGAAGAAAAAATGCATTAGAAGAAGATAATGATGATATTGATTTCGATATTGAAATTTTATAAGATATAAAATTATTTTAAGAACATTCCATTGATCTGTAGTGTTCTTTTCATAATAGAAAAACTGATTATTAGTAATTTACTAATCAAAATGAAAATTATTGTTTTATATGAATTATATTTTTTTGTAGTAAAATATATATTTATCTTTCTTGTTTTTTATTGAAATTAATGGCATAATAATAAAACAAGGAAGTGATAAAATGTTACAACAGGAAAGACATAATCAAATAATAGCAAAATTAAATTTAGATGGACAAGTAAGAGTAAAAGATTTAAGTAAAGATTTTAATGTTACTGAAGATTGTATAAGGAAAGATTTAAATATATTGGAAAAAGCAAAAAAGTTAAAAAGAATACATGGAGGTGCAATTCAAATGCGAACTAATTTGCATGCAATTAATGTAAATGATCGTAGGGATGTTCGTGTTGAGGAGAAAAAAATAATAGCTCAAAAAGCTATTGAACTTATTAAGCCGGGAACAACTATTTTTTTAGGAGTTTCCACTGTTACATTGGAAATCGCAAAATTAATTTATCAAAGAAATCTCAATGTAATGATTGTAACAAATATGATAGATATTATGAAACTATTTACTCAAGAATGTGTTACTCAGTTATTTTTTATAGGTGGTGCATTAAATAATGCAAAAGATGGTTTTATTGGTTCATTTACTATTGACCAAATCAAAAAGTTTAAATTCGATTTATCATTTATAGGAGTTGTAGGAATCAATGTACATGAGAAAAAAGTAACTACATATTTTGTAGAAGATGGTATAACAAAAAAAGAAGTCATTAACTCTAGTAAGAAATGCTATATGGTTGCAGAATCTGCAAAATTTGATTTAGATGGTAATTATGCTTTTGCAGATATAAGTGATTTTACTGGTTATGTTGGTGAAAAAAGATTAGATTATGATATTGAAAAAAAATTAAACGAAAGCGGATTAGAAATCATTTAATATGGTTTCTTTTTTTAAAATCAAAATTTATTGAAAATTATTGAATTTTATTAAAAAATATTATTTTACACTTGAAATCTATAAAAAATAATGTATAATGTAGTTGTAATAAGAAAAAACAATAAATTTCAATAAAATGGAGGTGGAAAAATGCTTGCCTTGGAAAGACAAGAGAGTATTATTGATCAAGTCAATAGACAAGGGAGTGTGAAAGTTAAAGATTTAAGTGTTATGTATGAGGTTACAGAAGACTGTATCCGAAAAGATCTCTCTTTACTTGAAAAAAAAGGTGCTTTGAAAAAAACATATGGTGGTGCTGTGAGAATAAAGGAAAATCCTCATATGTATAAAAGTATAGATAGAAGTCTTTATATAAGTGAAGAAAGAATGACGATAGCAAAAAAAGCGATTCGTTTATTAGAAGAAAATGATACAATTTTTTTAGATGTTTCTGTTTCTTCAATAGAGATAGCAAAGCTTATTCAAATTTCCAAAATAAATCTTACAGTTATCTCAAATATGGTTGAAGTTTTAAATGTATTAAGTAATTGTTCTCATGTTTCTATGATTTTTGTTGGTGGAGAATTGAATGATGAAGGAGATGGTTTTTGGGGCACACTATCCTCACAAATGATTAAATCATTTAAAATTGATAAAGCATTTTTAGGTGTTGTGGGTGTTGATTATATAAAAGGTCAATTATCAACTTATCATATAGATGATGGTGTTATGAAGAACGAAGTGCTGAAACAAAGTATTATTTCTTATGTTTTATGTGAAAAGCGAAAATTTAGTGAATATGGGAATTATGTTTTCGCTTCATTAGAAGATGTTAGTGGTATTATTCTTTCAAAGATACCTAATGAAAGTATAAAAATATCATTAGAAGAATTTAATTTATTGATAATTTAGGAGGATAAAGAATGGATCAACTTATGCAGACACATAGAATTGATGTTTTAAAAGAAAAGATGCTTGATGCACCAAGATATGCCTCTATTGAACAGGCACGTATCATCACAAAAGTGTATC
>Ga0129308_1001201_pt1 | contig 28993 bp, 29 predicted proteins | sample L827metagenome_FD_94440 | JGI IMG/M metagenome (GOLD analysis project Ga0129308, IMG submission 94440) | Ring-tailed lemur group fecal microbial communities from Wisconsin, USA - L827 metagenome | ecosystem: Host-associated > Mammals > Digestive system > Large intestine > Fecal | place: USA...
AAAATGATGCCAACCCCGGTCAAAATATGCCCGATGCCCGCAATTCCCGAAATAGAGGCATTGGCGGCGGCGGACAGAGCCAGTCCCCGCACCTGGGCCACGCCGCGCACCGCCAGCATGATGGCAGTCAGCGGAACGCCGATGTTGTAGGTCCAGAGGAACGCCCGGAAGGTCTTGAGATTGCCAAGATCGTTATGAGCGCCGTACAGCGCTACCACCAGAAACACCAGCATTCCCAACAGGAACAAATGGGCGTGGACCTTACCAAGTGCCGTCACCCCGGTGAAGCCGCTGTACTTGGTGAACTCCCGGTAAAAGACGCCGCCCGCCATGGCGGCAATGGCATAGGCCAGAGCGATATTCAGGTACTTTTTCATCCGTTATTCCTCCCTTTCATGGCGTTGAATCCAATCAGAACCGCCCAGACATAGGCGCAGGTCTTGGGGATCATCAGCATACCCACCGCCGGCACCGTATCCGCGAACAGCACCACGGGAATGTAGCAGGCAAAGCTCACCACCACGGCAAGCCACAGATGCCGGAAAGGCCTGTCCTGCCGTTCTTTGGCGCTGCGGTAAAACAGCACCACGATCAGCGCGCCGAGAATGGTAAAGGGAATATTGCGGTAAATGCCCCAGGAGAGCGGCGGAGCCGCGCTGGTCCAGGCGTTCTGCGGCATGAGGCACAGGGCGATGCGTGCCAGGGCCAGCACCCACACAGCGGCGGTTGTTCCCTTTTGGCCGCTGACCTGATACCGGGCTCGCCACACATAGTACAGCAGCACGTAGAACAGCGTCATGGTGACGGAGGTCACCAGCTTGCCGATGCCCAGGACCGCCGTGTAGTGTTCCAGTCCGGTGGTGCAGAGGGCAACGGCCCGGGGCACCAGATGGAACGCGTCGCCGCAGCCCAGCGTCACCGCCATGATGCCGTACAGCAGATATTGTTTTCGTCCCCCGCTGCCCCGCACCATGAGGATGCCGAGGGTGATGACCGTCACCAGGTACACGATGTCAAACAGCGTTTCAAAAATGGCCTGCATGGGTCGTTCCTCCTAATAGAAAATATAAATGGCTCTGCGGATGCTCCCCGGCGGCCCAGTGTTCACCGCCCAACGGAAAGTTCCTCCCGCTCCGGTTCATACCGCCAGCCCCAGTCATTGTGGTAGATCATCTGGTGTGTCATCCCGCCGTCAATGCAGATATTCTCCCCGGTGATGAAGCCTGCCTTGTCCGAGCACAGGAACAGCACCATGTTGGCGATGTCCATGGGATGTCCCACCCGGCCCGCGGGATGCTGGGCGGCGTCAGGGCCGCGGTAGACGGTAAAGTCCGTGTCGATCCAGCCCGGAGAGATGGAATTGACCCGCACCTTTCCGGAAAGGCTCACCGCCATGGCGTGGGTCAGGGCGGCAATACCGCCTTTGGCCGCCGTGTAGCTCTCGCTGAAGGGCTGGCTCATGCGGTCCCGGCTGGAGGAGATATTCACGACGCTGGCCCCCTCCGCAAAGTACGGCAGGAACAGCTGCGTCAGCCGGAAGGGCGCCGAAACGCCCACACGGAGGGCGTAGTTGAACTCCTCCCAGGTGCAGCTGTCGATGCCCTTGAACAGGGGCTTGGCGTTGTTGACCAGGAAGTCCACGCGGCCGTGCTCCGCGATGACCTTTTCCGCAAAACGGCACAGCGTGGCTTCGTCGCCGATGTCCCCCACAAAATAGGGATTGTCCGCCAAATCAATGGTACAGACCCTGGCGCCCGCCTTTTCAAACTCCCGGCAGATGCATTGGCCGATGCCGTGGGCGCCGCCGGTGACGACGGCTACTTTGCTCTCAAACATAGATATCCTCCCATCTCCTGAACTGGTTCTTGACGAATTTGCGGTATTCTTGTATAATCGACCCATCGAAGTGAATACGGTGGTCTTTGGGGCAGGGTGCAATTCCCGACCGATGGTATAGTCCATGAACCCGCGAAAAGCGGGCCGAGCCGGTGGAACTCCGGCACCGACGGTACAGTCCGGATGAGAAAAGACTGAATCCTTTGCAGAGGGGGCAGGCCAGGTTGGCTTGTCCGGTTTTGGTCATGTGCATGGCCTTCTGTCTGGAAGGATTCCCGAGGCTAACCGACGTTTGGCTTCGGGAATTTTTTTTATGGAGGCAGATCACTATGCAAAACATCAAGTTTCACCGCCTGACCATGGCAGCCATGATGGGGGCCGTAGCCTTCGTGCTGATGTATTTCAGCTTTTCGGTGCCGGTCCTCTCCCCTTTCGCCGAATTTGAGGCCTCATCCCTGGCCGAGCTCATCGGCGGCTTTATTCTGGGGCCGGTGGGCGCCATTGAGATCATTACGGTAAAGATCCTTTTGAAGCTGGTCTTCAAGGGCAGCTCTTCCATGCTCACCGGCGAGATACAGGCTTTCCTGCTCAGCGCCGCCTACGTGCTCCCTGCGGTGCTGTACTACCGCCGTCACCGCACCAAGCAGGGCGCCGTCCGGGGGCTGGTCCTGGGCAGCGTCACCAGCGTGGTGGTCGCGGTGTTCACCAACGTGTTTCTCATCTTCCCCGCCTACATGTACCTTTACAACATGGATTGGGACGCCATCGTGGCCATTTGCTCCGCTGTGAATTCCAACATTCACAGTGTAGCCACCATGGTGGTATTTTCCATCATTCCCTTCAACGTCATCTCCCGCACCGTCATTTCCCTGGTGACATTTCTGGTGTATAAGAAGATCAGCGTTCCGCTGAAAAAGCTCATGAAATAAGGAGGAACCCATATGCAGTTCAGCATCAACAAAGACCTGACCTTCCAGCAGGCCGTGGAGATCATGTTCGACAAGCTGGGTGACTGGAAGATCATGGCCCTGGCCAGCTCCGTCAACGACTATGTGATGGTCCGCAATGTCAGCTGCCTGTTTTACGACGGAAAGGTCTGGTTCAAAACCGACAAGAACTTCCGCAAGACCCAGCAGCTGTTCCAGAACCCCCACGTGGCCCTGTGCTGGAGCGGCGTGCAGATCGAGGGCCTGGCCGCCAACAAGGGTTTGGTGGTGGACGAGCCCGGCCTTCGCTTCCAGCAGCTCTACAAGGAGTTCCTGTGGGGCAGCTACAACAAGTACTCCCACGAGGATACGGAGATCATCATCGAAGTGACCCCCAAGTTCGTGGAGATCTGGGACACCAGCGAGGATAACTATGCCTACCAGCTGTTCCTGGACTTTGACCGCCAGAGCGTGGAGGTCAAGCAGTACGACCAGAGATAAGTGCAGCCTGTCGAAAAAGTCCAGCTCCGGCTGGGCTTTTTTGTATGCCCCACTGCAAGTTTTGCGAATGCCCGGTGCAGAACGGCTCCTCGGCAGGGACCGAGGAACTGGGGCACCTGGAGATGATCGGCACCATCGTGCACCAGCTGACCCGAAACCTGACAGAAGACCAGATCAAGTCCGCCGGCTTTGACGCCTACTTCGTGGACCACACCGCCGGCGTCTACCCCACCGCCGCCTCCGGCTTCCCCTGGAGCGCCGCCAGCATGGCGGTGAAGGGCGACCTGATCGCCGACCTGACCGAGGACCTTGCAGCAGATGCTGCGATGGCAATGATGCGGAAGTGTCCGGCGCCCTTTACGCGCCGTAGCGCCGCAGGCCCGCTTCGATGATGTCCCAGAACTTCTCCACGTCGATCTCCACCGCCACATCGGCGTTGTGGGGCAGGCGGAGATAGTCGAAGCCGTCGCAGTTGGTGCGGCCGTAGGACTGTCCGCCGCCGATATCAATGCGCACATTCATGGGGCGGGTGGTGAGCACCGTGGGGTCCAGCAGCCAGGCAATGGTCACCGGGTCGTGGAGGGGGCCGCCCTCCCAGCCGAAGACCTCCTTCTGGGTCCGGCAGAAATGCCCCATCAGCTCCACGAACAGCCGGGAGGCTTCGTTGCCCACCTGGCCCATCCGCTCCACAACGGCGGGATAGCACAGGACCTTGCGGGTCACATCCAAGCCCACCATGGTGATGGGCCGGCCAGCGGTAAAGCAGACATGGGCCGCCTCCGGGTCCGCCAGAATGTTGAACTCCGCAGCGGGAGACACGTTGCCGCTGCCGCAGGAGCCGCCCATCAAAACGATGCGCTGGATTTTTTCAGCGATGCGGGGCTCCAGCCGCAGGGCCATGGCCAGATTCGTCATGGGGCCTGTGGTGACCACGGTGATGTCCCCTTCCGAGGCCAGCAGGGTCCGCACCAAAAACGACACGGCGTGCTCCTGCTCCAGCGGACAAGTCAGGGGCGGAAACGCCGGCCCATCCAGGCCGGTCTTGCCGTGGATGTCCCCGGCGGTCATTTTCTCCCGGACCATGGGCTGGCCGCAGCCGGCGTACACCGGTACCTGCAAGCCCAGCCACTGGACCACCTGCCGGGCATTGCGCTGGGTGTTTTCCAGCGTCTGGTTGCCCGCCACCACCGTGATGCCCAGCAGCTCCAGCGCCGGGCTGCCGCCCGCCAGCAGGATGGCCACCGCGTCATCGTGGCCGGGGTCGCAGTCCAGAATGATCTTCTTTCGCTCCATGGGAAAGCCTCCTTCCGCGCGCCTGGGGGGCACGCCTGCTTTTGTCCATTATAGCAGAGCCTCCCGCGAGACGCCAGAGGGCGCACAGGTATTTTCCCCTGCCCCGCCGCATAGAATGGCGGCAAAAGGAGGCGGCGCCATGGCGGAGGAAGCAGTGAAAAGCGTGTTTCAAAACGGGGCGGACACACCGGACCCACAGTTGCTCACAGAGGCCTGGGCCCGGCTTATCCGGCAGCTGGAGCCATCCCATGCCCCAAAGGACGGAACATGATCAAGGCCGCCCTTTACTGCCGCCTGTCCGAGGAGGACCGGGATAAACGGCATGTTACGGACGACAGCGCCAGCATCCAAAATCAAAAGACCATGCTGCAATCTTACGCCGCGGAGCAAGGCTGGGAAGTATTTGACATTTACAGCGACGATGATTACGCGGGTTCCGACCGCAGCCGCCCGGAATTTTGCCGCCTGCTGCGGGACGCGGAGCAGCGGCGGTTCCAGGTGGTGCTGTGCAAGACCCAGTCCCGCTTCACCCGGGAGCTGGAGCTGGTGGAAAAATACCTCCATGACCTGTTCCCCCGCTGGGGCATCCGCTTTGTGGGCATCGTGGACAACGCGGACACGGACAGCCGGGGCAACAAAAAGGCCCGGCAGATCAACGGCCTGGTGAACGAGTGGTATCTGGAGGACATGTCGGAGAATATCCGCAGCGTCCTCACCAGCCGCCGGAAAAGCGGCTTTCACATCGGCTCCTTCGCCCTGTACGGCTACCGGAAGGACCCGGAGCACAAGGGCCGCCTCCTCATTGACGAGGAGGCGGCGGCGGTGGTGCGGGAGGTATTCACCCTTTTCGCCGGCGGCTGCGGCAAGACGGCCATTGCCCGGACGCTCAATGACCGGGGCATCCCCAATCCCACGGAGTACAAGCGGCTCCACGGCCTGCGCTACCAACAGCCCAAAGGCAGAAACAGCACCCTTTGGAAATACCCAGCCATCTCCGCCATGCTGACCAACGAGCTGTATACCGGCACCCTGGTGCAGGGGAAATACGGCAGCGTCTCCTACAAGACCCGGCAGAACCGCCCCAGGCCCCGGGACCAGTGGTACCGGGTGGAGGGCACCCACGAGGCCATCATCGACCCGATTCTCTGGGAGGAGGTCCAGGCCCTGGTCCGGGAGCGGGCCAGGCCCTTCGCCGGCGGCTGCGTGGGTCTCTTTGCCGGGAAGGTCCGCTGTGCCGGGTGCGGCTACGTGCTGCGCTCCTCCGTGAGCCACGGCCGCCGCTACCTCCAATGCCCCACCCACCATGTGGCAAAGGACGCCTGTCCGGGCGCCTTCCTCTCCGTGGAGAAGCTGGAGAACCTGGTGCTGGGTGAGCTGGAACGGCTCACGGCGGAATATCTGGATCAGGAAGCCCTGGCAAAGCGCCTGACGGCCTGCGGCGCGGCCCGGCGGAAAACGCTTCCGGCGCGGCTGGAAGCCTGCGAAAAGCAGTTGGAGGAGCACGGCGGCGCCCTGGCCGCGCTGTATCTGGATCAGGCCCACGGCAGTCTCTCCCAGGAGGACTTTCTGGCGGCAAAGCAGGCGCTTACCGCGGAAAAAAGCCGCCTGGAAGCCCAGGCGGCTGGCATCCGGCGGCAGCTGACGGAACGGGACGCCCCGGACGCCAGGAAGCTGCTGGCGCGCGGCCTCCATCCGGACCATCTGACGCGGGAAATGGTGCTGTGTTTCGTGGACCGCATTACCGTGGGAAAGCGGCAGCCGGGGGCGCCGCTGCCCCCGGTGGTGATCCACTGGCGCTTTTGACAAGGGAAAAGCCCGGAGCATCCGCTCCGGGCTTTTCTCATGCCGTCAAGCCTGCAAAAAGGCCTGGACCTCATCATAGGAGGGGATGGAATCCGCCGCTCCGGACCGGGTCACGGCCAAGGCGCTGGCCGCGGTGGCCAGACGGAGGCAATCCTCCAGAGAGCCGCCCTCCGCCGCCCGGCGGAGGAAATAGCCGGTGAAGGTGTCCCCCGCCGCCGTGGTGTCCACCGCCTGCACCCGCATGGCGGGGACCTGGGCGGTCTCACCGCCCCGGGCCGCCATGGAGCCGTCGCCGCCCAGGGTCAGGACGATGGTGGTGTCCGGGCACCGCTCCCCCAGGCGCCGCAGGATCTCCCGGGGCTCCGTGGTCCCGGCCAGGTAGGCGCCCTCCACCTCGTTCACCAGCAGCCATTCCAGCTTTTCCAGGGGCACCTGCTGCAAATTCTCTCCGCTGGGTGCCGCGTTCAGGGCCGTGGGCATCCCCAGCTCCCAGGCCCGGCGGACGATGTAGTCCACACAGGAGGTCTCGTTTTGCAGCAGCACCATATCGCCCCGGTCAAACCGGGCCAGGATACGGTCCACGTCCTCCTCCGTCAGGGCGTGGTTGGCGCCGCTGTACAGGATGATGTTATTTTGTCCGGAGGGGTCCACCTGGATGATGGCGTGGCCGGTCTTGTCCGCCACCTGGCGGATGCAGTCCGTTCGGACGCCGGCGGCGGCCAGCTTTTCTTTTAAAAACACGCCTTCTTCGCCGATGCAGCCGGCGTGGTAGACCTCCAGCCCCGCCTTCGCCGCCGCGATGGACTGGTTGAGGCCCTTGCCGCCGCAGTTCACCCGCAGGCTTCGGGAGCTCAAGGTTTCGCCGGGCTGGACGAAGTGGGGCATTTCGTAGACATAGTCGATATTTAATGAGCCGATATTCACAACACGCATGGAAAGTCCTCCTTTATGGCTGGGTAAAGGCGGCAATGAGCTTCTCCACCGCCTTGCGGGCGTCCACGTCCGTGCAGATGGACAGGTACGGCGCGTCGATAGGGTGCTCCCGGAAATCCGCCACCACCATGCCCCGGCAGAACGTGCCGCCGCACTCCACCCGGGCGGGCGCTTTGCGGATGGTCACAAGGCTGGGGTCCACCGCCGCCAGCACCGCCAGGGGGTCGTGGACCGGGCAGTGGTCCAGGCAGTTGTTTTGCAGGCGGTTGAAGCGGTAATACACCTCCATGGCCTGCCGGATGTAGGCGGCAATGGGCTTGTTTTCCTCTGTGGCATACTTGTCCAGCATGTCCAGATGGCGGGAGGTCAGGCGCACCTGCATGGTCACATCCAGCCCCACCATGGTCAAATCCAGCCCGGAGCGGAACACGAGGTCCGCCGCCTCCGGGTCTCCCGCCAGGTTGGCCTCGCACACCGGGGAGACATTGCCGGGGTGGTGCAGCGTACCGCCCATAAACACCACGTTCTTGACCAGCGGCACGATGTCCGGCGCCTTTTGCAGCGCCAAGGCCAGGTTCGTCATACGGCCCAGCGTCACCAGTGTCAGCTGGTGGGGGTAGGCCCGGACCATGCGGATGAGAAAGTCCCAGGCCGGCTCCTCCAGCGGCTTTTGCTCCGACGGCGGCAGCTCCACGTCGCCGATGCCGTTTTGACCGTGGATGTGGGGCACAGGCCCCTCCCACTTCCCTTTCAGGGGCGCGTTGGCGCCGATGGCCACCGGCACTTCGTAGGGCGTCCCCGCCAGCTTGATGAGGCGCAGGGTGTTTTCCGCCGCCTGGGCGGCGCTGGTATTGCCGCAGCCGGTGGTCACGCCCACCACCTGGACGCCGGGCTGCTTCAGGGCGAACAAAATGGCAATGGAATCGTCAATGCCGGTGTCCGCGTCGATCAAGATCTTCTGCATATGACCGCTCCTGTCCAAAAACATTCTCCGTTCATTATATGGCCTCCCGGCCAAAATTACAAGGGCGCGACAGTCCGCCTTTTTATCCCAAAAGCCGGGCATATCGTTTCAATCCACGCTCCCCTTACGGGGAGCGACCGGACGTCTGGCCATCCTCAGAGCTGTACGGGCCGTTTCAATCCACGCTCCCCTTACGGGGAGCGACCTGTTTGGTGCAATCTGATGCTTGCCGTCATGGATGTTTCAATCCACGCTCCCCTTACGGGGAGCGACTCCGGTGCGTCTCTGATGATACCGTGCAGTGAGAGTTTCAATCCACGCTCCCCTTACGGGGAGCGACACCAATTTCCGCTCCGTCAACTATTGACCTATCATGTTTCAATCCACGCTCCCCTTACGGGGAGCGACCGTTACGGTTGCAATAGCGTGTCATTTCCGTTATGTTTCAATCCACGCTCCCCTTACGGGGAGCGACGGGGTACTTGGTTACAATGACTTTCGCCACGATGGAGTTTCAATCCACGCTCCCCTTACGGGGAGCGACGCAATGTGCTCGGGGTTCTTTTCTTTCAGATCCGCGTTTCAATCCACGCTCCCCTTACGGGGAGCGACACATGTTACCACTACACCATCCCGCCATATTGCTGGTTTCAATCCACGCTCCCCTTACGGGGAGCGACGTGTTTGCTTTCCTCATAGGCAAGCTCCATTTTTGTTTCAATCCACGCTCCCCTTACGGGGAGCGACGTCGTGCATATGTTTCAATCCACGCTCCCCTTACGGGGAGCGACCGCAAGAGCAACAACTACTGGCCTGATACCTTGATGTTTCAATCCACGCTCCCCTTACGGGGAGCGACTACAGCATTTGATTCATTGTTCACTTATTCTTCCGTTTCAATCCACGCTCCCCTTACGGGGAGCGACGTGAGGGTCTGGATGCTGTACTCCGTCCGCAAAAGGGGTTTCAATCCACGCTCCCCTTACGGGGAGCGACTGATTTCGGTATGATCCCGTTTTCCATTTATCAGTTTCAATCCACGCTCCCCTTACGGGGAGCGACGCAAAATCAAGGCGGGAAGCGCCCTGGAGCTGTTGTTTCAATCCACGCTCCCCTTACGGGGAGCGACTTCTGACGGCCTACTTTGGCAAGAGTAAGGCTGAGTTTCAATCCACGCTCCCCTTACGGGGAGCGACTGGACGATTGCAAGATATAATGGCATGGTATGGGTTTCAATCCACGCTCCCCTTACGGGGAGCGACTAGGTAGCGTAGTCTCCGCAGACGTCCTGGTCTGTGTTTCAATCCACGCTCCCCTTACGGGGAGCGACACCTGCGGGCATTTGATGTATCTTTGACCAAGGGTTTCAATCCACGCTCCCCTTACGGGGAGCGACGTTCCTATTTCAAGAACTAATCAAACAAGGAGGGTTTCAATCCACGCTCCCCTTACGGGGAGCGACCGGCAGAGGCTCAACGGATATGTAGGCAAGTCTGAGTTTCAATCCACGCTCCCCTTACGGGGAGCGACGAGGCGCTATGAATACCGGCCGAATCTTCAATAGTTTCAATCCACGCTCCCCTTACGGGGAGCGACAAGAGGCACCGTGCTCATACACATCGTACAGGCGTTTCAATCCACGCTCCCCTTACGGGGAGCGACCGCCACGGTGGCGGCCAGCAAGCCTCAGTTCCGGGTTTCAATCCACGCTCCCCTTACGGGGAGCGACGGTTTTCCGCCTTTGGGTTGTCCCGATCTGCCGCGTTTCAATCCACGCTCCCCTTACGGGGAGCGACGGCGGCCCAGAGCCTTCCTGATGCTGACGGCCTGTTTCAATCCACGCTCCCCTTACGGGGAGCGACTTTCCGTCATCTGTAAGCGTGACAATGACAAATGGTTTCAATCCACGCTCCCCTTACGGGGAGCGACTCACGGGGAAATTCACTCAACGTTAAAAATAGGCGTTTCAATCCACGCTCCCCTTACGGGGAGCGACTGTGTCAATGTCACTTCCCAGCTCCTGGATATGAGTTTCAATCCACGCTCCCCTTACGGGGAGCGACACAGACTCAGGTTGGCCGCCGTCAGGTCTCCGGTGTTTCAATCCACGCTCCCCTTACGGGGAGCGACTCCTTACAATCATGATTATACTACCAACTTGAGAGGTTTCAATCCACGCTCCCCTTACGGGGAGCGACACGCCAATGGTGCGCTGACCCGCTCCGACCTGTGTGTTTCAATCCACGCTCCCCTTACGGGGAGCGACAGGCTGCCGCCCTGGAGATCGCCCGCATGGACCTGTTTCAATCCACGCTCCCCTTACGGGGAGCGACGCGGAACATGGGCCGCATGCCGCTGACCAAAGGCGTTTCAATCCACGCTCCCCTTACGGGGAGCGACCGTACAGCGTTGACCCTGCCACTGGCAAGCGTGTGTTTCAATCCACGCTCCCCTTACGGGGAGCGACTTCACCGGCGACGAGGAGACCTTCCTGGATTACTGGTTTCAATCCACGCTCCCCTTACGGGGAGCGACATGGCGACTTATGCAGCGTGGCTTCCCACCATGGAGTTTCAATCCACGCTCCCCTTACGGGGAGCGACGAGGAGGTGACGGACGATGCCTAATATCGATCTCGGTTTCAATCCACGCTCCCCTTACGGGGAGCGACGATTCGGCCTCGCTGGTAAATAACGAGAGAGGATGTTTCAATCCACGCTCCCCTTACGGGGAGCGACTTTGCCATCATCACGGGGCCGATCCTGGACAACCGGGTTTCAATCCACGCTCCCCTTACGGGGAGCGACCAGCCGCATCGAGGCGGTGCACATACTGCAGATGTTTCAATCCACGCTCCCCTTACGGGGAGCGACCGCTTTTATTTTAAATTAATGATTTCTTATTCTTGTTTCAATCCACGCTCCCCTTACGGGGAGCGACAGCACCAGTACTTGATCGCCACCCAGGAGACGGAGTTTCAATCCACGCTCCCCTTACGGGGAGCGACTCGCCAACAACTCCGGCCAGATCGTCAACCAGGAGTTTCAATCCACGCTCCCCTTACGGGGAGCGACAAAGCCTAATTTATCAGAAAGCAAAGCATTAAAAGTTTCAATCCACGCTCCCCTTACGGGGAGCGACGGCGGTAAGTCTTTGTTTGACTGGGTGCGAAATCGTTTCAATCCACGCTCCCCTTACGGGGAGCGACACTAGGAACAACACAGCAACAATACGGGAAATACGTTTCAATCCACGCTCCCCTTACGGGGAGCGACTTTAGGATAGGCATCAAGAATACATGTACAATACTGTTTCAATCCACGCTCCCCTTACGGGGAGCGACTCCTACTCTAGAGGATGGGAGGGATACAATTGCGGTTTCAATCCACGCTCCCCTTACGGGGAGCGACGAGTGGTGTTAATCAGGGCAATGATTTGCAAGCTGTTTCAATCCACGCTCCCCTTACGGGGAGCGACCTATCCTCGTAACCTTTGATACTCACATTCGAGCAGTTTCAATCCACGCTCCCCTTACGGGGAGCGACCTTAGCCTCAATATTGGCCAGGGCCGCCTCGGTGTTTCAATCCACGCTCCCCTTACGGGGAGCGACTCATATGCGCTCCTCCTTATGCCAGCGTCACCTGGTTTCAATCCACGCTCCCCTTACGGGGAGCGACGTCAACGGCTACATCGATACCGCCGCAGAGGCTGTTTCAATCCACGCTCCCCTTACGGGGAGCGACTGGGCAAGTAAGCAAAACGGGTTATTTTGTTCAAGTTTCAATCCACGCTCCCCTTACGGGGAGCGACGGCAAAAATACACAAAAGCAGATATGCATTTTTGCAAAAAAATACTATTTATCAGTCATTTTGCCGAAAAACAGTATGTGGGTTTTTCTTAGGCCGATGCGATCTTCTGGTTTTACCAGTGCGAACCTCCCTGCTTTCAGATGTCCGCTTCCATTTCGCACTTAAATAATCAGGGGTTCTTCAGGCATATAGGCGACCTTAACGCCAAAATGCTCAATTTTATTTTTGTAACTGTTCCCCAAATAATAAAAGCGCAGACTGTCTTTTTCCGGGTCCATAATGCTACACAGTTTCGCTTGCAAAGATCGGCATTGGGCTGTGTCTAACAGGCACTCAAAAACCGAACACTGGACACGCTGACCATAATTCACACACTGTTTTGCGATTTGACGCAGCCTTCTCCGGCCTGCTGCGTCCTCTGTATTGACATCATAAGTAATCAGTACCAGCATAGGCTCCCTTCACTTCCAAAGAAACGGCGGGTATGCGTCCAGATCCTCCCTTAAATACCGTGCCAGTAGCAGCGCTTGCATATAAGGAATCATGCCCCAGGGCAGTTTTTCATTCAAATACGGGTGGGTCAGCATGTCTTTTTTCTTTTCCTGCCAGTGTTTCAAAAATTTTTTTCGTCCCTCATCTGTCAGCAAAACGGCTCCACTTTCTGCAAATGAAAAGTCAGAGATTTCAATTATCCGGTTATTGATCAACGTCAATACAAACCGGTCAGCCATACTGGGGCGCAGTTCTTCCATGAGATCCAGCGCAAGAGAACTCCTTCCTGGGCGGTCCCGGTGAAGGAACCCTACATAGGCATCCAGCCCTATGCTCTCCAGCGCGGATGCGCAATCATGAGCAAGAAGACTGTATGCAAAAGAGAGCAGAGCGTTGACGGCGTCCAAGGGCGGGCGGCGATTTCGACCATGGAAATAGAACACATCCTTCCTGTTCAGAATCATGTCATCAAAGACATCGAAATAAGCCGCCGCGCCAATCCCCTCCAAACCTCTCAAACTGTCTGGTGAGGTCACCTCCCGAATCTGAGGGAGAAGGTTTTTGATCTTGCCTGATGCACCAGAGAGCTTTTCTGTATCAACCCGCAGACTATGGTCCCGACGGGTCCGCTCTATGCTCCAGCGAGCATTGTATAGCTTCCCAAAAATCATTGTCCGCGCGATAAGACAGCCTTGTTCCGGGTCATCTGCGGCCCGGTACTGCGCGCGGCGCAGCAGCACATTCCCACTATTGGCACCGGATACTCGGGCAAGGAATCTTCCCCTGGGTGTACAGAACGCAAGACCAATCCCCCGCTCTGCACAGGCCCCCAGCAGAGCGGGAGACGCACCCGCATAGGAAAAGGTAATGATGCTTTGCAAGGTGTGCAGCGGATACCGCGATATAGCTTCCTTTTCTCGATTGGCGACTACATTCTCGCCATCCAGAGACAGATAAATATCCTCCGATGTGACAAAGAGGGTGTTCAACAAATGCTTCATCGGATTTCCTCCAAGGCGTCTTTAAGATATTCAGACGCCGGCTTTACCCGCATCAGTCCGGGCAAACACAGGTTCTTCAGGGAACAGGCATTGCACGCTTTCGTAGGTTTCACTCTGGGCGTATGGTGTTTTTGATAGAGGCTGTGCATTTCCAAAAGGCAGTCCCGCACCTCACGGCGCAGCTCCTCAGTAAACAAAACAGTCATCCGATGCCGGGTCTCACCATAGTAGAGAGCTCCCTCTGGAATGGTACAACACAGCATCTCTTCCAGACACATAGCCTGTCCGCAGAGCTGCAGTTCATCCGCACGGTCCGCTTTAGGCTTCCCGTGCTTATACTCCACTGGATAGGGCCTCCATGTTCCCTTCCGGCCGTGCAGAGAGATCCCGTCAGGATCACGGTGGAACTCTACCACATCACATTGCCCAGATACACCGAGGGTCGGTGAAAAAATGTAGATCCCCCGGGTGATGAGCAGATCGCCCCGGCTCTCCTGAAACCCTTTTTCATGAGCATTTTGATGCATCAAAGTGCCGTCTACTGTCCGGTAATTATCCGCCCACTGGTCCTCAATGTGAATCAACGCCCACTGACGTCGGCAGAAGCGGAAGTGTTGAATACCGGAGAGCTGGAGGTAGTCTGCCTCATGATAGGTCACCCCATCCTCGTACAGGTGATACCGGCGGGAAGGGCCGCCTCGTCCACGGTCACCGTGTAGTCCTGATAGGAGCGGGCGGGAGACGAATTCTCCGCATTCCTCCGAATAATCTTCACGCTGTCAAACAACTTATAAGCCGGTGCACAGCCCAGTTCACTGTCATGCTTGAAAACAATCAGCTCCCGCACGGCCATTTTCCCTCTAGCGGCAGAGTGGTCGTGCTCAAACATGTTCAGGATGGCCTTCCACAAAAGCGCCAGGTCTTCTTCCGAGAAGCCGGTAGTCTTGCGGGCCAGATTGGCAGAAACATATCCTTCACAACGGTAAAGTCCATAGGGAACGATGTATTTTCGCCCCATCTCTGTTCCTTTCCTCTCTGCGTCCGCCTCGGTGGTAATAGCCACACGGGTGATGGTGACCTCCTGGGGCACTATGGGCTCCACACTGCGGGCAAACCCCAACTGGACAGGACCGCGGACCTGTCCACAGTTCAATGCTGCTTTCACAAATGTAGTCATCACAGCGCCAAAGGTACGGATATCATAGAAATTCGCGCACATCCAATCACGGATTTTTTTGTCCAGTTCCGGGTCTGTCTTCTTCTTTTCCTTTGCATTTTTCTCTGTCACATCCAGCTGGGCAAAGGCTTCTGCGTCACTGCGATTCAGCGGGACGCCGTCTTTTACATAGATGCGGTAACCGGTGGCGTCCTCCTTGGCCGTCTCCACATAGTTGCGGATTTTCCGTTTCAGGCATACATCCGTAACAATGCCGAGACCAGTCTCCGGGTCTACCCGAGGCATATTGCCCGCATCGGGGTCGCCATTGGGGTTACCATTCTCCACGTCGAACAAGATGACGAATTCATAACGATTCTTGATAGGCTCAGACATGCCCGTTCTCCTCCTTTTTCTCATACCGTTTTTGTGTCTGGTGATAATAACCAAGCTGGAAGGATCCCTGCTGGGGCAGACTTAGGCGGGTCGGATATTCCTGGCCAAGAATGTCCATCAGTCCCATGAGTTGCTTATTAAAGAAAATCTGTTTACCTGTATCCAGTTTTCGCAGATGCTTTTGGGCAAGATCCACCAAAAGTGGGAAAATACGGCTGGGTGTTGAAGATGCAGCATTAAAGTATTTATCCTTGATTGTAGCGTTAATACCTGGGTTTGCCGCAGATTGGATCGCTTCCAACACAGAAAAGAGCCGCCCCAGCGTATAGGCGGGATCCGTACATTTTGGATTCAGCGACACGGTCAAGACCTCCTTCGGAACTTCCTGATGGGTATTTTTTAGATAATACGCTTTAATGATAGCGGCACGGCCCCGGGTAATCATATGATCAGCCCGGATGCGGAGAATCGTTCCATTCAAGAGCGTGGCAGGGTACCGGGCATCCAGAAGAATGGAACGAAGCATCTCTCCTGCCATGCCAGGAGAAGCGGACTTGTCCCGGGCGTTCTGATTCACCGTCTCCCCCAACAATTTCCATAGCGGAAGCGTGTCAAATTTGTCATAAGAGGGTTTTTCGATCTCCAGCCGATCATAGTGGGCCTGGACATTTTGCAGGAACGCGCCGAAGGAATCCTGCAGGAAAAAGCGAACAGACAACCGGGCAGCGTTAGGAGCCAGCCCCAGGATATAAAAAGTCCTGTTTGGATCCAGCAGCGTATTGTCAAACTGGATGGATTGGCCTTTCAGAAGATCACGCACCATACCCCTCAAGTCATGATCCGTATAAACCGATTGAGCCCCGAAAGCAAACATACCAAAAGCCGATTGGTAGGCAGGATCGCCTCCCTCTGCCCAGTATATCACTGTCGTGTCACCGATACGGCTCACATGCTCCCGGTCAGACAACAAATGGTTTAGGGCTGTCGTGTAGGCAAAGGCCGCATACTTACCAGTGGGTGCGTTGAGGTTTTGCTCCTTCCCGTAAGAGCAGAATGCGGGGGCATTAAAAGATACCAAAGCAGCACCGCTGGATTGGGCACCCTGCACACCTTTGATGGCGGGATGGGTAGCCTCCACCAGCCCTTCTTTCCCAGTCACCAGACAGACCATCCGGGGACCGTCTTCAGCTTCGTCGTAGTATGCCTGCCAAGCAGCCTGAACTGCGGGATCCTCATGGACGAATATGTCATAATATCGAAAGACAAGGTTCGCGCCAGACTGGACTGCTTCATACACATCCTGAAGCGCCGGATGCGCGGCAGCTTCCTCCGGTTTCCAGGTTCGGAAGAAAGCCGAAACCGCCTGTGCCGCTTTGGAATCAACTCCGGATAGCAGCCGTTCATGCAATGCCTTACTTGCGGCAAAACACTCCAGCGCCCGCTTGGGATTGTCCTTGCCGTCTATGCCGAGAATGTAGCTGGAGTTGTCACACAGAAAGTTTGCTGCAATGCCAACTGTCCGCTTGACAGGTGCTGGCAGCTCCATGAACTGTGGTGCAAGGATTGTTTTTTTCCCTTTAACCTGCTCTGTTTGGACAGATGCTGTGCGGAGCAGCTGTCCTTTTTCATCCAGATAGAGGGCATAGGACACCTTTCCCTGACTCCAGCCAGGTCTTGAAATCTTTCCCTGCGCAGCAAGATCCTCATAATGTCGGACTAAAGCCTGCAAAATCATCCGATCACCTCCCCACTGTCACGGGGTGGAACCTCCAGCACGCCGTTCCGCAGGATTGCCCGAAAGAACAGGGGACGGATGTTTTCCGGGTCTGCGTAATCCATATCATAGAGCATATAGCCCAGGTCTTTTTCCCCTCTCAGCTCCTCTGGACAGTCCGGAATGGATCCACAAGGGGTGAAATTCGCCGGGAATTCCCGACATCCAAAGCAGGGTTGATGATAAAACTGCCCTTTTTGAAGCCGCCGTTTTACAATGTCCTGGAACTTGCCTGCATTGTCACCGGGAGCAGCCTTTTCCGGCAAAATGTCAAAATGGGCCTCAATAACATATCGCACATCCCGGAGCAGCAGCGAAGCCCTCTGCTGAATATCATCGGACGTTACCAGATACAGTTCTCCGCTGCCCCGCTCCATGACGGTTTTAGCAGTACGGGCACTGACTGTGGATTTGACCTCATTGCGGCGCAGATTGGTAAACCGGATGGGTGCCAGAACGTGGATACGGTCAATAATCCATCTCAAGCCAGGGTGCCAATATATGCTCTCAATCAACCCCCGTGCAGCGGACGGTGTCATGATGTCATAACTGACACGTTCTACTTTCATCTCCGGTCGAGTAAAACAGGCATAGTCTCCCCAGACTTCTATACAGATGGACACAATTTCAACTCCTTTCCAATGGTTTTATATATTAGGTTGCAACAGCATGATGGATGTACGGGTGTCCTTACGCAAAAGCAGGTGAATCCATAAATGCAACAGCGAAAAGTCTTTATCATATAAACAGTGCATTCCCATTGTCGATATGCAGAGATAGCCCTGTCGCTTTAGAATAGAGAGACAAATCCGTCAAAATCGCACTGCCATCTTCCAGAAGCTCCAACGCCCCCGCCTCATCCAACGCCTGAAAATGCTGTGGGTAAACGGATACACTGTACTGGCCCAGCTGCCGGAACAGGTCTTTGGAAAGTTCTCCCTGCCGCAGTCGGTCAGTCAACGCCTTCCCACCATCCATAGGAATATAAACAGTACGCGTATCATCTCCAATCAACCTGAATCGCTCTGCCACCGTTTTGAAAGGGAAATCGCCTTCCTGAATCCGCGGGAGAATACCTTTTTGATCTTGAGCCTTTTTTCCTGTCAGATCATAAAGCTCTGAGAAATAGCAAGAAATGGCCTCCTGGCTTGCCGGGTCTCCATGCTGTTCCAAAGCAGTTTGTTCAGCCTTGATAGCGGTATCAAACAGCGGCGGCGATGCTTCTTCCGATTGGAAAATCGCAACAATGCTCTCCCCAGCCGGTCGTTTTCCCTCCCGGTTGCATCGTCCGGCAGCCTGCAGGATCGAATCCAGGCCGGCTTCCTCTCGCAGTACAGCAGGAAAGTCCACGTCCACACCAGCTTCGATTAGTGACGTGGAGACCACCCGGCAGGGCTGTCCGTCTTTTAGCCGCTGCCGCACCTCTTCCAGCACTCGTTTTCGGTGGAACGGCGTCATCAATGTGGACAAGTGGAACGCACCTTCCCCAATAAGACCGCTGTACACAGTTTGTGCCGCTTTCCGGCTGTTGACAATACACAGAATCTGCAACTCCCGATTCATCCGCTCCGTTACGTCTGTCCAACTCAGTTTTCCGCTCATTTTGACTGTCACCCGCCGGAATTTTTCGCTGCTCATGACCGGCTCCGGGCACAATTCAAAAATGGAAACACCTGGGAGAAATTCCCGGAACAACGGCGCCAAAACTGGTTGGGTAGCGGTACACAGCACAGCAGAAACACCATAATGTGCCACCAATTGTGCGATAGACGAAACGCATGGACGTAGATATCCAAGAGGCAGCATCTGTGCCTCGTCAAAAATGATGACGCTGTCTGCAATATTATGGAGCTTTCTGCACTTTGAGGAGCGGTTAGAATAGAGGGATTCAAAAAACTGGACCGCTGTTGTCACGATCACGGGCATATCCCAGTTTTCGGCAGAACGCATCAACTTTGCGGCATCTGGCGTGATTTCTCCATTGGCCTCCGTATCATACAGTATGTTGGAGTGATGCTCCAGTACGTTTTCAGATCCCAGAATTTTCTGAAAAATGCCGGCAGTCTGTTCAATGATCGATGTATAAGGAATCACATAGATGACGCGCCGCAGGGAATGCTCCCGAGCATGGCGTAAAGCGAAAGCCAGGGATGCCACTGTCTTGCCGCCTCCGGTAGGGACCGTCAGCGTGAATACTCCCTGTTTCTGCATACTTCCTTGGTCAAGGCATTGTTTCAGAACCTGACAGCGAAGTTTGTTCAGATCTCCCTTTGGCGGAAACCAGGCAGATATATACTGATCTAACTGACTGCATAACTTCCGGAAGTCAGCCGTTCTTCCGCGAGGCGGCGCAGTGCCCTCCATAAACCGCTCTGTATCCAGATAATCTGCATCTACCAGACAAGAGTACAGCATCCGTGTAAAAAGGTCTGCTGAAAGCGGATCTCTGCCGATAAAGGAAGGTAAAGAAGCGTCCGGCAGAGAAATCTCCGCAGCCCACGCAAAATATGGTTCCAGCCTCCCACCTGCAGCTCGATTCATACGCCCCCAGAATGTAGGGGAATCCGGATTATCTCCGCGCCCTCCGCCGTCCGGCAGACCGCCATGATGTCCTGCAACACAGAATGCGGCGCAAGCCTGGCCCTTCTTCCAGCATTCAAAGGCCCCTGCAGTGGCATGATCTACTTTCGCACCATTGCGGAGCAATCTTTTTTGAAAGGCATCTGAATACTTTCCAATGTCATGGGTCAATCCCACAAGTTGTCCCTGCTCTTCCGCGCCGAACGCAGCGGCAAAATGGCGGGACAAAGAGGCCGTTCCTTCCAAATGTTCGATAACCGTCTGTTCCCGATGATCTTCTGAAATATGTGCAAGATAGGCTATTTGTAATCCCTCCCCCCATTGAAACGTCATTCTGCTGCGGCATGGTACTTCTTGTATCATATATAAAATATCATATTTTTCCAAAATAATCCATATGCTGTATAAGATATTTTTATGAGGACAAGCATATGATCAGCATCACCACATACTCAAAATGTCATTTTGCCTCTGCCGATCCTGACATCAAAAAGATGCATATAGTTGACATTTCTCATGCTCTCAGCATATTTTGTCGGGCAAATGGGTGGAGTATGTTGTTCTTGCAAGGTCGCAGCAGAGCAAAAGGCGCGCGTTACCTACGACAACATTCTCCGCCTGTCCGATGACCCGGATGTCAACGACGCCATCCGCTTCCTGCGGGCACGGGAAGTGGTCCACTTCCAGCGCTTCGGCGAGGGGCTGCGCCTGGCCCGCGACAAGCTGGATGAGAAAAACGTGTACTTCATGAACCCGTCCTTCGACAAATGAGACGCAAACATGCCCGGAGCCTTTGGCTCCGGGCACGCTTTTTCCTCAGATAGGGACAGGCTCTTACCAGTGTGCTTCCAGCCTTTCCAAAAAGATCCTGTCCGCCGGGCAGAAGGGATAGTCCTTCGCCTCCGCCGGGGTCATCCAGCGAATGTCCGCGTGCTCCAGCTTCCGGGGCTCCCCCGCCGTGATGGCGGCGGAAAGCAGCGTCAGGTGGACCGCCACATCCGGGTAGCGGTACGTCACCTCCGTGACGGGTTCCCCCACGGCCAGCTCCACCCCCAGCTCCTCCCGGAGCTCCCGGGCCAGGGCCTGGGCCTTTGTCTCCCCCGGCTCCACCTTGCCGCCGGCGAACTCCCACTGGAGCCCCCTGGCCTTGTGGGCCGGCCGCTGGCAGGCCAGGAACGTATTCCCCCGGCGGATGAGGGCCGCCACCACTTCCATCATACCGTTTCTCCCTCCTCCGTGAGCATACGCAGCGTCCACCGCTCCAGCACCGCCAGCTGCTGCGGCGTATGGAACCAGTGCTCGCCGTCCTCCATGACTGTCAGCGTCCGTCCGGGGCGGGCGGAGAAGGCCTCCGCCGTGGCCCGGGGCGTCATGTTGTCCCGTCCGGCGTATAAAATGTCCGTTCTACCCGGCCAATCCGCCGTGGGATGGGCCAGGGCGTACTGGTAATACCGCCAGGACAGCGTCTCCCCAAACTCCGTGGGGATAGTCCCCCGGCGGCGCAGGTCCTCCGCCGTGGCGCCGGCCCAGCCCAGCATGGTCTCAATGAGCCCCGCCATGTCCAGCACCGGGGAGACCAACAGGCTCCGCTCCGGCGGAGTATCAGCGAAGGCCAGCATGGAAAACCAGGCGCCGATGCTGGTGGCCCGCAGGGCCACGCGCCGCCACCGCCCCCGGGCATACTCCATGGCGGATTGAAGCTCCGGCACCGCGTGCCAGGGGTCCAGGGGCTCCGGCCCGCCCTGCCGGACGCCGTGCTCCGGCAGGTCCACCGCCAGCACCTGCCAGCCGAAGGGGGCGGCCAGGGCGGCGAAGTCACGTCCCTCCTCCTTGCAGCCGCACCGGCCGTGGACAAACAAAAACACCCTGTCCGCTTCTTCGCCGTACACCACGGCCGGGACAGCGTTCAGGGAAAACACTTCTTCCCGCATGATGACTCCTCCCTTTCAAAAGCGTCCCCTCCGCCAAAGCGGCGGAGGGGACGGCGGAAACTCATTTGCTCTCGGACACCACCCGGTAAGCGGGGGCCTGGACGCCGGCGGCGGCCAGGGCTTCCGTGATGCCCTGGGTCAAATCAAAGAACACATCCCAGTAGTCCTCGTTTTTGCACCAGGCCCGGACGGTGAATTCCATGGCCTGGGCGGTGCCGCCGGAGAGGCGGGCAAAGGGCGCGGCAGGCTCTTGGAGCACCTTGCCGCAGCCGGCCATAACGGACTGCATCAGCTCCTGAATGCGGGCGGGAGACTCGCTCTTGGCACAGGAGAAGACCAGGTCCACCCGGCGCAGCTCCTCCATGGAATAGTTCACCACATTGGCATTCATGAGGCTGCCGTTGGGGACGGTGATATGCTTGTTGTCCACGGTGATGATGACAGTGTAAAAGAGGGTAACCTCCTTCACCACGCCGGAGACTCCGGCGGCGTCCACATAGTCCCCGATCCGGAAGGGCTTGAACACCAGCAGCATGATGCCGCCGGCCAGGTTGGACAGCGCCCCCTGAAGGGCCAGGCCCACGGTGACGCCCGCGGAGGCCAGCACGGCCACGATGGAGCTGGTCTCCACCCCCAGGATGCCGATGATGGAGATGCCCAGCAATACGTACAGTCCGATCTTCACGAAGCTCAGGGCGAAGGTGCGGACGGTGCCCTCCAGCCGGGCGAAGCCCTTGCTCTTTTCCAGCAGGCCCACGATCTTACCCACGGCCCACTTGCCCACCAGCCACACCACCAGGGCGAAGGCCAGCTTGCCCACCAGGGGCACCAGCAGCGTTCCCAGAACGGACACGGAATAAATGGTACTCATAAAAACATCCTCCTGAAATTCTTATTTTCCCTTAGTATAGCAGGTTTTTCCCAACAATACAACCGCAAACGACCGCTTTACCGGTCCATCTTTCCCATGGTCCAGGCCATGTCCCAGAACTGGTACTCGTAAATGGAGCAGTTGGTGATGATGCGGTCCAGGTTTTGGAGCTGCTCCTCGGTGTAGCCCTCCGTCAGACGGTCCACGAAGTCGATCATCACCTCCGTGTCCTCCCGGTAGGCGGGGCTGATATAGGTCTCGATCCAGTGCTTGTAGAAGTTGCTCTCGTCCCGGCTGCCGGGGACGGTCTCCATATAGTCGCCGATGAGCTTATAGCTCCAGGCACAGGCCAGCACCACGGTGGCCAGCTCCGGCAGGCCCTCCTTGAAGGCCACGGAAATCATATAGTTGGTGTAGGACTCGTTGTTCAGGCACATGGGCGCCGCGTCGATTCCCGCCTGGTCCACCCCCAGTTTCTTCAAATACTGCTTGTGGACGGCGTTTTCCGTGTTCAGCGTGCCGTTGATGAGGGTGCTGAACAGGCGCATGTCGCTCTCCCTCTCCGCCCGGATGACGCCCAGGGCAAACACCTTGGCGTACTGCATCAAATACTTGTGGTCCTGGATCATATAGAATTGGAACTTTTCCCGGGGAAGGGTGCCGTGGGCCATGCCCTGGACGAAGGGGTGCTGGTAATAGCTCTCCCAGATGGGCAGAGCGGTCTGATACAGGCGCTGGGAAACTTTCATAGTCGTGTTCTCCTTTTGTTTATTGCAGCATGTCCGCGAACGCATCCTCCGTCAGGACGGGGATGTTCAGCTCCTGGGCCTTTTTCAGCTTGCTGCCGGCGGCCTCGCCGGCCACCACGTAGGTGGTGCGCTTGGAAACGGCCCCGGCGGCCTTGCCGCCCCGCTCCTCGATGAGGGCCTGGGCAGTCTTGCGGTCAAAGCGGGTCAGGGTGCCTGTCAGGACGAAGGTCATCCCGGCGAACCGCTCGTCCACCAGCTCCGCCGTGCTCTCCATGTTGACGCCGGCCTCCTTCAATCGCCGCAGCAGGTCCTGGGACTGGGCCTGGGCGAAGTAGGCCGTGATACACCGGGCGGTGATGGCGCCCACGTCATTGATGTCCGTCAGTTCCTCCTCGGTGGCAGCCACAAGGCCGTCCATGGTCTTGAAGTGCATGGCCAGGACCTTGGCGGCCTTCTCTCCCACCTGGCGGATGCCCAGGCCGTAAATGAGGCGGCTGAGGTCGTTGGCCTTGGAGTTTTCAATGGCTCGGATAAGATTTTCCGCCGACTTGGCGCCCATGCGGTCCAGCTGGGCCACATCCTGGGCATGGAGGCTGTACAGGTCCGCCACATTGTGGATGAGGCCGGTATCCACCAGCTGCTGGATGACGGCGGGACCGCAGCCGTCGATGTCCATGGCGCCGCGGCTGGCGAAGTGGGTGATGTTCCGCAGCAGCTGGGCCGGGCACTCGGCGCCGGTGCAGCGCAGGGCAGCGCCGTCCTCATCCCGGACCACCGGGGCGCCGCACACGGGGCAAAGCTCCGGCAGCACATAGGGCGCCGTGCCCTCCGGGCGCTTTGTGAAGTCCACCTCCACGATCTCCGGGATGATCTCGCCTGCCTTTTGGACGATGACCGTGTCCCCCACCCGGATGTCCTTTTCCGCGATATAGTCCTGGTTGTGGAGGGTGGCGCTGGTGACGGTGGTGCCCGCCAGGCGCACCGGCTCCAGCACCGCCCTGGGGGTCAGCACGCCGGTGCGGCCCACCTGTACCACGATGTCCAGCACCCGGGAGGGCTTTTTCTCAGGCGGGTACTTGAAGGCCACCGCCCACTTGGGGAATTTGGCGGTGGAGCCCAGCTTTGTGCGGTCTGTAAGGGAATTTACCTTCACAACCGCGCCGTCGATGTCAAAGGGGTAATCCAGCCGCTCCTCGTTGATGCGGGCGATCTCTCCCTGGACCTCCGCCGTGCCGCGGAGGGTCTTGTGGGGGATGACCTTGAACCGCTGGGCGCGGAGGTAGTCCAACGTCTCTGCGTGGGAGAGGAACTCCTTCCCCTCCGCCAGCTGGAGGTTGAACACCTGGATGTCCAGCCGCCGCTCGGCGCAGACCTTCGGGTCCAGCTGCCGCAGGGAGCCCGCGGCGGCGTTGCGTGGGTTGGCCATGAGGGGCTTTCCCTGGAGCTCCCGCATGGCGTTGATCTCATCAAACACGGAGCGGGCCATATACACCTCGCCCCGGACGATGAGCCGGGGCAGCTTGTCCGGCAGGACCATGGGGATGGAGCGGACGGTCTTCAAATTCTCCGTCACGTCCTCCCCCACCCGGCCGTCGCCCCGGGTGGCGCCCCGGACGAACACGCCGTCCCGGTACTCCAGGGCCACGGACAAGCCGTCCACCTTGGGCTCCACGGAGTACTCCACCATGCCTCCCAGGGCCTCGTCCATGCGCGCGCAGAACTCCGCCACTTCCTCGTCGCTGAACACGTCCTGGAGGCTCTCCAGCGGCACCTCATGGGCGTAGGGCTGGAAGCCCTCCAGGGTCTGGCCGCCGATGCGCTGGGTGGGCGAATCCGGCGTCACCTCCTCCGGGTGCTGGGCCTCCAGTTCCTCCAGCTCCCGGTTCAGCATGTCATATTCATAGTCGCTCATGGTGGGCGCGTCCAGCACGTAATAGCGGTAGCCGTTTTCGTTCAGGATATCCCGCAGCTGCTTCATTCTCTCACGGTAGTCCATGGTTCCTCCTCAGTTTCCGTTCAGGATATAGTCTTTCAGGTCCTCTTCATAAGTCCCCGGGTCAGTGCTGAAATAGGTGTATGTGTCCGGCACGGCCCCCACGATGACCGTCTCCGCCACGGTGAAGGAGTTGGAGACCTTCGTGGCGGTGGTGAAGCCCGGCAGCAGCACGCTGACGTACACATCCACGTTCAGCATGATCTGGTGGCGGGTCTGGTTGATGCCGGCGGAGGTGAAGGCGTTTTCAAACCGGGCCTCCGAGGTGCCCAGGGACTCCATCCGCACCTTGATGCGCGGTCCCCGGCCAGCCAGCAATGCCGAGCCGGTGAGGGTGCCGACGGGGATGGACAGCTCCCGGGCGGACACCTGCCCCACCCGGGTCAAAATGGTGTCAAGGATTTCCGCTTGCAGGTGGTTGAAAGCAGCCATGTTGCTGCGGACAGCGGTGACTTTTCCCTGGCTGTCCTTCTCCAGCGTCACCAGGCCGTCGTACCGCAGCTCCCCGTTTTCAATGGCCTCGTACACCGCCTCGCTGACGATGCGGGTGACGGCGTTGGATACCCGGGCGGTGGCCAGGTTTTCCAGCAGGGGCCGCATCTGGGCCGAAACATATAGTCCCAGGGCCAGCAGCCCGGCGGCCGCCAGCAGCGCCAGGGCCCGCATGGCCTGCCGCCGGTCCCAGCGGCGTCGGTAATAAAAGAATCCGGGGCGCATGACAGCCACCTCCCTCTCCGCATTCTATGCGGAAAGGAGCCTGGCCTAGTCGCGCCGTCAGGGCAGCTGGTTCACAATGGCCTTGAAGGCCTTGCCCCGCTCCATGAAGTTTTTGAAGCGGTCAAAGGACGTGCTGGCGGGAGACAGAATGACCACATCCCCCTCCGAGGCGCGGCTGTCGGCAATGGACACCGCCTCCCGATAATCCGCCACGTCCAGGATCTCCAGGCCGTTGTAGTTGTCCGCCCGTTCCACGGCCCGGCGGATGACCCCGGCGGTGGCGCCGCACAGCAGCAGCAGCTTCACGTGGTCGTTCACCACCGGCCCCAGGGCGTCGTAGGGGATGCCCTTGTCCTTGCCGCCGGCGATGAGAATGACCTTTTCCGGGAAGGAGTTCAGCCCCGCGATGGTGCGGCTGGGGCTGGAGGCGATGGAGTCGTTGTACCACCGGACGCCTTTGCGGGTGCGGATGAGCTCGATGCGGTGCTCCACGCCGCCGAACTCCCGGGCAAAGTCCCGGATGACTTCATCGGGCACCAGGCCGTCCACGGCGGCAATGGCTGCCAGGTAGTTCTCCACATTGTGGACGCCGGGAAGCTTGATATCGGACACCCGCATCACTTCCCGCTCCTGCCCGCCGCTCCGGGCGATGATGGCGCCGCCCCGCAGGAACACGCCGTCCTCCACTTCCCGTTGGCGGGAGAACAGCCGGGCCCGGCCCACGGCGCGGCCCGCCTCCTCCGCCGTATACGGGTTATCGGCGTTGAATACGGCAATATCTTGGGCCGTCTGGTGTGTAAAGATATTTTCCTTTGCATCAATATACTCCTGAAAGTCCTTGTGGACATCCAGGTGGTTGGGAGCCAGGTTCGTGACCACGGCGATGTGGGGGCTTTGGGTCATGGTCATCAGCTGGAAGCTGGACAGCTCCAGCACGGCGATGTCCTCCGGGGACATAGCGCCGGTCTCCGCCAGCAGCGGATGGCCGATGTTGCCGCCCAGGTGGACGGTCCGGCCCGCCCGCTTCAAAAGCTCGGCGATGATGGTGGTGGTGGTCGTCTTGCCGTCGCTGCCGGTGACGGCAATCTTCGGGCAGGGACACACCTCAAAAAACACCTCCATCTCCGAGGTCAGCACGCTGCCCCGCGCCACGGCGGCGGTGAGCTGGGGCAGGTCCGGCCGCATACCGGGGGTGCGGAAAATGACATCCTCCGTCAGCCCCTCCAGGTAGTCCGCTCCCAGCCGCAGACGGGCGCCCTTTGCCTCCAGGGTGTCCGCGTACTCCCCCAGGGCGGCGCGCTCCTGCTTGTCGCAGGCGGTGACGGCCACGCCACGGTCCAGCAGCAGCTCGATGAGGGGCCGGTTGGAAACGCCGATGCCGATGACGGCCACGGTCTTCTGCCGCAAGGTATTCAAATACTCCTCAAACTTCATGGAGAACGCTCCTTATCTCCACCGCCTTGGGGCGGTTTTTTCACACAGGGGAATTATACCGCAGACGGGACAAAATTACAACTTCGGATTGCCCTTTCGCAATTGACAATCCCCCCGCCTTCCTGTACAATATAGGCCGCGAGGAAAACAGACGGTCGCGTGGCCAGGCCGAAAGGCCGGTCATGAGGAAAGTCCGGGCTCCACAGGGCAAGGATAACGGGTAACGCCCGCCCAGAGCGATCTGAGGAAAAGTGCAACAGAGATATACCGCTGGCAGCGCTTTGCGCTGCCAGTAAGGGTGGAAAGGCGAGGTAAGAGCTCACCCGTCACACGGGAACGTCGTGACGCTGTAAACTCTATCCGGAGCAACACCGTGGCGCGGAAGCAACAGGCCTGCCCGGCCGCTTCCAGGAGGTGGCTTGAGCGTACTGGCAACAGTGCGTCGAGATAGATGACCGTCCAATACAGAACCCGGCTTACAGTTTTGCTCGCATATGATACGGCCCCTCCCGCGGAACACGCGGGAGGGGCTTCATTTATTTACTTTTCTGACAGCGTTGCTGTACCTGATTCATGATATCACTGCTCCCAGATGCACAGATCAGCGGTAGAATCCCGATTCAGACGTAATTCCAGGCGGAATCCGCCTCTTTGTGCCCTGCCTCCCGCTCCTTTGCCGCTCTTGAAAGATTGGCCTGCCGCTGCTTCCATTTTTTCGTGTCCCGGGCGATGGCTCCTGCCATGAAGCAGAAAGCCATTCGTGTCTCGGGTGCCATTTCCCGGCATGCTTCCGCCGCAGCCAGTGGGTCTTCCTCCCGAGTGCAGATGCGGCCGGCATATTGGAACAGCGCAGACAGCAGCACTCCCCTCTGTTCCGCTGGCAGAGACGCGATGCTGGGATAGGAATCAAAATACAAAACAAATCCTTTTTTCTCCGATGCCATTTTATCCCCTCCTATCCATAACCTCCCCAAGCCGGATTGTTGCACGCTTTTGTGCAACAACTCACAGAATTTACAGAATCCTCACAATTGTCACGATTGTCACGATTGTGACTGTTATAGTTATAGTTACAGTAATAGCTAGAGCAAAAGAAAAAGTCAGTGCTACTGCGAAAGCGCGCTTATGTGCGCATTTTATAAACAAAACTTAACTTTTGTTCAATTGTAATATAACACAAGAGGGACGGCTTTCGCCGTCCCCCTGATTGCTCAGTCGTTGTCCCAGTTGTGCCAGACGTTCTGCACGTCGTCAGAATCCTCCAGCATGTCGATGAGCTTGTTCATGTTCTTCACGTCACCCTCGTCGGTGAGCGTAATGTAATTCTGCGGCACCATCTCGATGTCGGCGTTGACGAAGCTGTACCCCTTCTCCTCCAGGGCCTTCACCACGTCGTTGAAGGCGTCGGGGTCGCAGGTGATCTCCAGGGCGGGGCCATCGGCCTCGAAGTCGGCGGCGCCGGACTCCAGGGCGTCCATCATGACAGTGTCCTCGTCCAGCTCGCCGTCCTCGTTGTCGATGACAATGACGCCCTTCTTGTCGAAGGACCAGCTGACGCAGCCCTGGGCGCCCATGTTGCCGTTGCACTTGTCGAAGGCGTGGCGGACCTCGGGGGCGGTGCGCTGGCGGTTGTCGGTCAGGGCCTCCACGATGACGGCCACGCCGCCGGGGCCGTAGCCCTCGTAAGTAACGGCCTCGTAGTTCTCGGTGCTGCCGGCACCCAGCGCCTTGTCGATGGTGCGCTTGATGTTGTCGTTGGGCATGTTCACGGCCTTGGCCTTGGCGATGACGGTGGCCAGGCGGGAGTTGTTGTTGGGGTCGCCGGAGCCGCC
>Ga0129308_1001204_pt1 | contig 28947 bp, 31 predicted proteins | sample L827metagenome_FD_94440 | JGI IMG/M metagenome (GOLD analysis project Ga0129308, IMG submission 94440) | Ring-tailed lemur group fecal microbial communities from Wisconsin, USA - L827 metagenome | ecosystem: Host-associated > Mammals > Digestive system > Large intestine > Fecal | place: USA...
CAATCTCGCTGTCCCTTATCTACATTTTATACCCATCCGGGCACCCCTTAACTCAGATGCCTTGCATGGGCGTGCTTCGCACGACAATGTTTAAAATCTTGTTCCATTATAATACTACTATTTTCAAAAATCAAGAGTGCGCTCGGTTTTTTCCATCCAACAACCTACTCTATCTCTTCGGCATCGTGATCGCTTCGATTCCCACAGTACCGCCCCGCACTACTTCAATCGTCTTAAACTCCGATTTCAAATACTGAATGATCGCCGTATTCTTATGTGCCGTATGTACGAATTCCAGCAACAGGCTGTCATGCCCGTAATCCCGAACCTTTGCCTGATAGGTCTGTGCAATTCGAAACAGTTCTGCTTTATCTTCCTTGGAGCAGTTTTTCACCTTGATGAACATTAATTCCTGCATTACCACCGAAATCTCAGTGAAATCAATGACTTTGATGACATCCACCATACGGTTCAGCTGCTTCTTGATCTGTTCATAGGTTTCTTCATCACTGATCGTCTCGATCGTCATACGGGATATAGTCGGATCCTCTGTTGTCCCCACTGTCAGACTCTCCAGGTTATAACATTTCGCAGAAAACAATCCTGAAATCTTGGAGAGCACGCCCACCTGATTTTCCACATATAAGGAAATCCATCTTTTTCTCATTGTGTTATCCATTCTTTCACCCTCCTAATTAATCAAGAATCATCTCTTCCAGAGTTCCCCCCGGCTGCACCATCGGATATACCTGATCCTCCGGATCCAGCATAAACTCGATCAGAGTCGGAACCTTAAGGGCCCGGTTCTTCTTTGCCTGTTCAAATGCAGGAGCCATTTCTTCTGGCTTGGTAACCCGAATGCCTTTTGCCCCATAGCTTTCCGCCAGTTTCACGAAATCCGGTGTGTATGTAGGCGGTTTCTCCTCGCCTCTTCTGGTCGCCGCACCAGAACGAAGGTCCGTCATGGAATACCGTTTTCCATAGAACAATTTCTGCCACTGGCGCACCATTCCCAGATAGGTGTTATTAAATACACAAAGAATCAGTGGAAGCTCCTCCAGCACTGCAGTGGCAAACTCCTGAATATTCATCTGCATACCGCCGTCACCGGAAATCGCAATAACCGTACTGTCAGGATTCCCGATCTGCGCTCCCACAGCTCCCGGGAATCCGTATCCCATGGTACCAAGCCCACCGGACATGAACATCCTGGTCTTCTCATTGACTTCCAGATACTGGGAAGTAAACATCTGATGCTGCCCTACGTCGGTCACCACAATCTTCTCGTCGTCCTTAAATACTTCATTCAACGTCTCCAAGATATCCTGTGCCTGCATTACACCTTTTTTCGGTTTCATTTTCAGCGGATACATGTGCTTCCAGACACCGATCTCATCCATCCATTTCGCTGTATTGCAGGGCTCCACATATTCCAAAAGCTTATCGATCGCTTCTTTTGCATCTGCTACGATCGGCACATCTACTTTAATATTCCTTGAAATAGATGCCGTGTCGATGTCGATATGTACAATCTGTGCATTCGGCGCGAATGCATGCAGTTTTCCGGTAATTCTGTCATTAAAACGGGTTCCGATGGAGAACAGCAGATCGCATTCTCCAACTGCCATATTAGACGCATACGCTCCGTGCATTCCCAGATTGCCGATAAATAACGGGTGATCCGTGGGAATCGCTCCCCTTCCCATGATGGTCGTCACAACGGGAACCCCGGTAATCTCAACCAGCTTTTTAAAACTATCATTAGCCCGGGCGATATTCACGCCACCTCCGGCCAAAAACAGTGGTCTTTCTGCCTTGTTCAGCATCTTGATCGCACGTTTCAACTGTCCGATATGTGCCGTTGTGGACGGTTTGTATCCACGGATATTCACCGTATCCGGATATTCCGCGCTTCCCAGCTCCGCCATCACATCCTTGGGAAGATCCACCAGTACCGGCCCCGGACGTCCTGTCCTTGCAATGTAGAATGCTTCCTTAATAATCCGGCCCAGATCTTCTCTGTCTTTTACTGTCACACCATATTTGGTGATACTTCTGGTGATTCCTACGATATCTACTTCCTGGAATGCATCATTTCCAATCAGATGTCGCGCCACCTGTCCTGTGAAACACACTAGTGGTACACTGTCATAGTTCGCGGTCGCAAGTCCCGTCACCAGGTTGGTCGCCCCCGGGCCGCTGGTTACCAGACAGACTCCGACTTTTCCGGTAGATCTTGCATAAGCATCCGCTGCATGTACCAGCGCCTGTTCATGCCTTGGAAGTACCACCTTCGTATAATCCTGTTTGTAAATCTCATCACTGATGTCGATGGTGCAGGCTCCCGGATATCCGAACATGATATCTACGCCTTCCTCCCGAAGTGCCTTCACCAGCAATTTGTTCCCCGAAATTTTCTTCATGCTGTTACCTCCCTTATATTTTCGTGTTGCGCATTCCGTTTTCTGACACATCAGAATAAAAATCCATTTGAACGAATCTTTCAGTATGCATGCTTCACGGAAATAAAAATGCCCTAAACTATTACTAGCCTAGGGCGAATATACTTATCCGTGTTACCACCTAAATTCAGAGATCTCTCTCTGCACTCTGTCAATACGGGACCTTCATCCGATATTGTTTCTCTGTAACGTGAGAATCACGTCGAAGTCTACTAAGGCCGATCGCCCGTTTGGTTCGCTGCTCAAAGGCTACTTCCATAATCCCTTCACGGAAACTTACACCCGCCGTCTCCTCTCTTTGCATCAGAAGATTATGTACTCCTCCCTGTCATAGCATTTTCAATATGTCGCAACTAATTGTAATTATTATACTTATCATCACCCATATTTGTCAATGACACTTTTTGCATATTTTCTTGATTTATTTTCACTTGATCCTGTCGTATCTCGTAAATGCGAACTCCAGATTAAAGCAGGTCTGCTCTTCCCCTTCTTCTGTCATCTCCCAGGCTTCATCTTCATCCAGATTCGGGAACCAAGTATCTGCCTCATAAGAATAGTCAATCTTCGTCACCAGCGCCGTATCGCAATAAGGGAGCATCGCACGGTAAATGCTTTCGCCGCCGATCACATATACCTCACCCTCATACTTTTTACTCTCCCTCACAGCTTCTTCCACACCGTGCACAACTATTGCATCCTTCACTTTATAGTTCTGGTTCTGTGTGATCACAATGTTTACCCGATTCTTAAGAGGCTGCCCCTGGGGAAAGCTCTCCAGCGTCTTTCTTCCCATGATCACGATATTCCCCTTCGTCGTCTCCCGGAAGAACTTCATATCCGCAGGAATACTCCACATCATCTTGTTGTTCTTTCCGATTGCCCAGTTCTTATCAACGGCTACGATAATTTTCATGTACCTTATCAATCCTTTCCTTCATTCTTCATACGAAACCCATATATACGCTCAATTATTTCCATTTACTAACATCTTTTTGAGCCTTATCTCTCCCTATCACCACTTTGTTCTAATCTCGCTTTATACTGCCACCGGGATATTCTTAATCTGCGGTCCCGTTTCGTAATTATCAAGCCGCACATCATCTTTTGTAAACTGATAGAAGTCCTTCACCTCCGGATTCAGCCAGAAGGTCGGTGCCGGTTTCGACTCTCTTCCGATCAGTTCCTCCACCAGAGGAATATGCCTGTCATAAATATGTGCATCTGCGATCACATGAACAAACTCACCGACCTGCATATCGCAGACCTGTGCCAGCATATGCAAAAGAACCGCATACTGGCAAACATTCCAGTTATTGGCAGTCAGTACATCCTGCGAACGCTGGTTTAAGATTCCATTCAGCGTCAGTTTCTCACTTCCCTTGTCTTTCGTTACATTAAAGGTCATACTATACGCACATGGGTAAAGATTCATCTCATGCAAATCCTGATGGACATAAATATTCGTCATAATTCTGCGGCTGTACGGGTTATTCTTCAGGTCATAGATCACGCGGTCCACTTGATCCATCATCCCTTCTTTATACTGATGCTTTACGCTCATCTGATACCCGTAGGCTTTCCCGATGGAACCATTTTCATCCGCCCAACTGTCCCAGATATGACTATTCAACTCATGAATATTGTTAGATTTTTTCTGCCAGATCCAAAGCAGTTCATCTGTACAGCTCTTAATCGCTGTCCTTCTCAGCGTCAAAGCCGGAAATTCTTTTCTCAGATCATAACGGTTCACCACGCCAAAACGCTTTACCGTATAAGCAGAGCTTCCGTCCTCCCAGTGCGGGCGCACCTTCTCCCCTTCCGTGCTGGTGCCGTTGTCAATAATGTCCCGGCACATATCTATAAAAACCTTGTCTGCATAGCTCATGTTCTGCTTCCTCCTGCCTGTCACCAAATTCTCATTTATGGCTCTGAAATATTATACAGCACTTTTTCTAATACTCTTTTAAGAGCCTGTACTTCTTTCTTGCTCATCCCAATGGTAAGCTGCCTGTCGCTTTTCTTCCGGCTGGCCTCCATCTTTCTTTGGATATCATATGCCTTTTCCGTCAGGTAAATATTTTTACACCGCTTGTCTGTCGCACTTGGGACCGAGAGAATAAATCCCTTCTCATCCAGCCGTTTCAACAATCCCGTGACCGTCGGATTCTTCAGATTCAGATTCTTCTCAATATCCCTCTGGGTAATCTCCTCTTTGCTACTGTGAAACAAGTAATCCAACACCTCACATTGGGAAGAGGTAATCCCAATGGTTTTCAGCATTTTATTGAAATTCTTCTCGTACCCGTTATTAATCTGTTTGATTAGAAATCCTATCGTGGTCCGCTCCCGCACCGAGGCACCTCCTGTTCCATATCCCGACTAATACTCCCGGATCACACTGCTGATCTCATCCACAAATTTCATCTTCTTTAATTCTTCCAGTGCATCTTCCAGATGATACTCTTTGACAGACGCGGTACCGATGACCAGCTCTGCCTTCGCTTCAATCGCCTGCCGCTGAATCACTCGTTCGATACTGACCTTATGATCCCCGAACACCTTTGCGATCCCCGCCAGGACTCCCGGTTCATTGGTCACCTGCATCCGCAAAAAGAAACGGTTCTTTACCTCGCGGAAATCTTTAATCTGAATCTCTCGGTAACATCCGCATCCGATACGTCCACTGCAATGGTATTCCAGATTTCTCACCACATCCAGAACATCTCCTACTACCGCACTGGCTGTAGGCATCTCTCCTGCGCCTCTTCCGTAAAACATCGTGTCTCCTACTGCATCACCGTGAACGAATACCGCGTTGAAAGAATCCCGCACCGATGCCAGCGGATGTTGTCTGCCGATCATCATAGGGTAAACTCCGGCTTCAATTCCCTGCGAAGTCTTCCTCGCCACCGCCAAAAGCTTGATCACGCTGTCAAATTCTTTCGCATATGCCACATCTTTTGCAGTGATTTTCGTGATTCCCTCCGTATAGACATCCGAAAATACTACACGGGAATGAAACGCCGCTGATGCCATAATCGCCGCTTTCCTTCCTGCATCCAGGCCTTCGATGTCCGCCGTCGGATCCGCTTCCGCATATCCCAATTCCGTCGCCTTCTTAAGGGCCTCTTCAAAATCCATTCCCTCTTCAAACATCTTTGTCAAAATATAATTGGTGGTTCCATTGACAATTCCTATCACTTCGTCAATTTCATTTCCTGCAAGGCACTGCTTCAGCGGACGGATGATTGGGATTCCTCCGGCAACTGCCGCCTCAAACAGAAAATCCATCTGCTTTTCCTTTGCCGTTTCAAACAGCTCTTTTCCATGCTCGGCTACCAAATCTTTATTAGCCGTTACCACATGTTTTCCTGCGCGGAGAGCTTCCAGAATCATCGTCTTTGCAGGCTCTATGCCGCCCATCACTTCTATCACGACCTGAATCTCTTCATCCTCTAAAATCTCACTCCACTTATCAGTCAGCAGCTGCGGCTCTACACCATGACGAACTTTATTCAGATTGTGAACCAGTATTTTCTTAATCTCAATCTGTGCACCGATCCGCTCGCCAAGCTCATCGCTGCGCCGTCCAATCAATTTATATACACCTGTGCCTACCGTTCCTAATCCCAAAAGGGCTATTTTCACCACTTTATATGCCATTTGCTTCCATCCTTTGTCGACTCTTTTTACTTGCTTGATTCCTTACGTCATGCCAGCTTACACATTCTGTTTGTTAAACTCAACGTATGACCGAATAATATCATTCTACCATCTTTTCCCCCGGCTGCAAAGATACAATTTTTTCGGTTTATGGATATATTTTTCAAGTGAATACATAGATAAATTCCTTGACATCTTTTTCAGAAGTGATAACATAGTATATGTATGGGTTATTATATATAATAAGAAATTATAAACAGTAACAAAAGAGGAGAGATTGCCAATGAAATGCCCCATTTGTCAAAAGGAACTGGAAATTAAGAATAAAAAGGTCGGAGAAACTGCGGCCGGAGAAACGATTTATAATGAATTTGCCATCTGCCATGATTGTAAAAAGCAATGGAATTTAGATAAACAACGAGCAAAAAAAGACGCACCGGCTGAGAAGCCTAAAGCTCCTGCATCAGAAGAAGCACCGGCTCCAAAAAAGAAGAAAAAACGTCCGGTTTCTGAAGGAGAAGGTTCTGCAAAGCCCAAAAAGAAACGTCCGGTTTCCACGGAAGATGACAGCGATGCTCTTGTTTCTCCTACCATCAGCTTTTCTGTTGCAGTAGATAAAGCTATATCTTCCGAAACTCCTGCTTTGCCGGAGCACCCGAAAAAGAAAATGAAGAAACGCCCGGCATCCGAAGGAGAGAATGACGCTGCTCCTGAAAGAGAGGTTACAGAGCGTCCCAAAAAGAAGAAACGCCCGGTTTCCCAGTCTCCGGAAAAGACAGATTCAAAAAACAACGCCCCCGGAAAAGAGCCAGGTGATTCTTCCACAACAGAACAAAAATCTCGTCCGAAGAAAAAACGGCCGGCTGACGCCTCTGAGAAACCGGTTCGCCCGGAACGAGAAGGCCAGACTAAGAAAACCACGCAGTCTGCCACTTCCGATAAATCAGAAAAACCGGCACGTTCTGCAAAACAGACTAAACGTTCACAAGGTACTCATTCAGGAAAGTCCGGCAATATAAAATCAGCAGCACGTGCTATGGAAGAACCAATCGAAGAATTCTCTGACGCACTGGAAGAATCTTTTGACACTCAACCTAAAGCCAAAAAGCGCAAAACTACTGTCAATACTTCCGAGGAAAAGACCTACTCCAATATTCCTCCAAAAGAAGTGCGTGAGAAGCGAGAAAAAGAAATGCGTGCGAACTATCAGAACATGCTTGACGAAGGCTTTGAGGACGAGGACGAAGGTCATTTTCCGACTGCACTCGTAGTTATCCTCGTGTTACTGATCCTGGCGGCCGCTGCATTTGCAGGATACTGGTTCCTGCTCAGAGGAACTTCCTTGGATTTCCTTGCATCATTCTTAAAGTAAATCTTGCCACATAAACGCAAAGGACTGTATATCATTTCTCTACTCGAGATATGATAGATAGTCCTTTTTATTTCCGAAAATATCCAATGTGAAAATCTGATAAATTCTCCTTGCGATTATATCCAAATGCGATCAACTAGCCCTTGCTATCAATCCCAGAATCATAAGGTGCAGTGGATAGAACACATAAAACACGTATTTGTTCCCTCTCCCCCGCTCTCCATTATAAAAGTGCAGCAGGCCAAACGAAAAGATACTAAAAATCTGAATCCACATTTCCGGAGAAAAAACCGCTGCCTCCACTGTCATAAATCCCAGGACAGCACAGCCTGCCGCTGCCTGTTTCCATTTATTTTCACGTAACAGATACAACACCGCGATAAATAAAATCCCCATTGCCGAATAGTCCGACTGAATCAGGAACGCCGCCAGCATCCCAGCCAGCACATCCCTTATTATCCTCTGCAATTTTGCCCTGCCTTCCAGCCACTCATCCTGTCGCAAATGATACAGCATCACAAGTCCGATCAAAAATGTCCACAACACATTCTGACTCAACAAGCTGTCACTGCTCCACGGTAAATCATATGCCGCCTCTGAGACCACTGCAAAAAGAAACAATCGTTTTGCATAATTCATCCAGTTTTTTGTATGCAGAAAGCCTTCCACCAGTAGATAGGCAAACACCGGAAACGCGATCCTTCCTATCGAACGCAGTACCAGATAACATAAATACCATCTTTTCGCTTCCGCCGGTATCGTCTCTCCCATCATATGTACACCCTCAACCACACAGGCCTTCAAATAAGTCTGATATATAATCTTCACGCCGACATGATCCAAAAGCATCGCCGACATCGCAATCATCTTAAGTGCATTTGACGATAAACACCCTTTTTTCATCCCATTTCCTCCCGCTAATGAATGAAAAGGGCTATCTATTTCTCGACAGCCCCTTACATTTTCGGTTGCTAAGCATACCCGTATGAAGATTCTTTTCCTTTACTATAATCTACCTCATAGATGCATTCTTCTCAGCTGCCCGTACCACATGCGATGCCAGTACAGAAGTAGTCACACTTCCCACTCCTCTTGGCACCGGAGAGATATAGGACGCTTTGGTTTCCACTGTATCATACTCTACATCACCGCAGAGATTCCCATCTGCATCCACATTGATTCCCACATCGGCAACCACTGCCCCTTCTCCTACCATGTCAGCGGTGATCATCTTCGCCTTCCCCACTGCTGCCACCAAAATCTCAGCACCACGGCAGACTGAGGACAGCCCCACCGTCCTGCTATGACAGACCGTCACCGTCGCGTTCTTCGCCAACAGTAACATGGCAAGTGGTTTTCCCACCACCATGCTGCGTCCTACGATCACGGCGCGCTTTCCCTCCATAGGAATCTCATAATGCTCCAGCATCCGCAGCACCGCTTCTGCCGTACAGGGTGCATACCCGCTCGCGTCTCCGGCAAAAACTTTTGCCGCATTCACCGGGCTCATACAATCCATATCTTTTTCAGGATCGATCATCACTTTTACGGGCTCCACATCCAAATGCTTTGGAAGCGGCTGAAATAACAGAATACCGTGAACCGATGCATCTTCATTCACCCTGCGGAAATTCTCCTCAAATTCCTCCTGCCCGATTTCCTCCGGCAGCTCCAGAATCCGGCACTCAATCCCCGTCAGCTCCATCCGCTTCTTAGCTCCGCGCTCATAGGCAATATCATCCGGTCTTGCGCCAACCCTGATGATCGTAAGACACGGATGAATCTCCCGTGCTTTTAACGCCTCCACTTTGCAGATCAACTCCTCCTTCATCGCTTTAGCGACGTCGGCTCCCAGCATTATTGTACCCATAATCCGACCTCCTGATTGCTTTATTTTATTTTCTCCAATACCTGTTCATACACGGAATTTTTCTTATTCTGAGCTTTCAGAATCATCCCCTCGGTCTTTTCATTTAACCGTTCCGCAGACTCTCTATCCTTCATCAACCGTGTATTAATAAATACGTTCAGAGACGCCCCCTCCACGGCTGCCTGGGCAAACAGGATTCCCACGCCCACGTCACTTACTGCGATCCGGCTGCCCTTTTCTCCCAGCACTTCCAACAATTCCATAGCCTCTAAAACCGTCTCCATAATCTCCATCGGCACGATACTGGCCTCATAAAGCGCTTTTTCCATAATCCGCTCTTTCTCCGCCCTTTGTTCATCCGTATCCCGCGGAAGGCCATACGCCTTTGAAAGAGGTTCAAACGCCTTGGCATCCTCATCCACAAGACGCACCAGCTTTTCTCTAAGCTCCTCTAACTGCCCGCGTATCTTAAGGATTTCTTCCTCCACATCCGCGTATTTCTTCTTTCCCACCGTCAGATTCGCCACCATCATTCCCAACGCTGCGGCAAACGCACCTACCGCCGCAGAAGCTCCGCCTCCTCCTGGAACCGGAGCTGACGAAGATAACACTTCAATAAATTCGGTCGTCTTTTTCTCTAACATCATCACAGCATTCCTCCTAAAACTGTGGCGTCCCGATCATGTCATACGGGGTTGCCTGATAGACATAATAATTTAACCAGTTTCCATAAAGGGTATTCCCATGTGCTCGCCATGTAAGAAGCGGTTTTTTGGTACTGTCATTATCCGGATAATAATTCTCCGGCATCTCAATCGGAAGTCCTTTGTTCAGGTCTCTCTTATACTCTCCATCCAGCGTGATCCTGTCATATTCCGGATGTCCCATCACAAAAATCTGTCTTCCGTCCTCAGCCATTACCAAAAATGCCCCCGCCTTCTCGGACTCCGCAAGAATCATCAGACGTTCGTCCGCCCTGATCTTCTCAATCGGCACATCCGTATGGCGCGAATGCGGAGCGAGAAATACATCATCAAAACCGCGCACAAGCGGGATCTTCCGGTTCAGCACTCTATGACGGAACACACCGAAAAGCTTGGAATCAAGCGGCACTTTATCGATTCCATAATGATAATATAGGGCAGCCTGTGCGCCCCAGCACAGATGAATCGTGGAAGTCACATGTGTTTTCGTCCAGTCCATGATCTCTGTCAGCTCTTCCCAATAGTCCACCTCCTCAAACGGCATCTGCTCCACTGGCGCGCCGGTGATAATAAAACCATCAAACTTCTGATCTTTCACCTTGTCGAAGGTCTCATAGAACCGGTTCAGATGATTTGCAGATGTATTCTTAGATTCATGACTCTTCACCGTCACAAACACGATATCCACCTGCAGCGGTGTATTGGAAAGTGACCGCAAAAGCTGAAGCTCCGTATCCTCCTTGAGCGGCATCAGGTTCAGAAGTCCGATCTTAATCGGACGGATATCCTGATGCGTTGCCCGGAATTCATCCATCACAAATATATTCTCTTTTTCTAATATTTCCTTGACCGGAAGGTCATTCTGTACACGAATCGGCATAACTTATTTTCCTCTCTTTTCTTCGCATTCTGTTTCCGAAGCCGCCTGCTCTTCCGACAGTACTTCTTCTTCTAATTCTTTCCCCATCAACATAATATCATCACTCACAAATCTGCCCTGATCATCCACATAACTCTTCTCCCCATAATGAACAGAAAGAAGCGGCAGATTCTTATTCTCCAACCTGTGATTGATCAGCATGGACACCACATAATAGAACACCGCAAATGTCGGGACACCCATGATCATTCCGACAAAACCGAAAAGTCCTCCGCCCAGCAAAATCGAAAAAACAACCCAGAACGCGGAAAGCCCTGTGGAATTTCCCAGGATCTTCGGTCCGATCACATTTCCGTCAAGCTGCTGCAATAGCAGAATAAACAAGATAAAATAAATTCCCTTCCGCGGATCCTCCAAAAGGATCAGGATCGCACTTGGAATCGCCCCGATATACGGTCCGAAAAACGGGATGACATTTGTCACACCTACGATCACGCTGACCAACACGATATACGGCATATCCAGAAGCGTAAGTCCCAGACAGCACAGTACGCCGATAATTGCAGAATCAATGATTTTCCCGATAATAAATCCGCCAAATATCTCATTACTTTTCTTCGTAAGGTGCAGTGTCATATTTGCATGATCTGTGTTAAAAAGTGCATAGATAATCTTCTTGCACTGGGCCGCAAACTGCTCTTTACTAAATAGCACATAAACGGAAACAATCAGACCGATCAAAATGTCTACTACTTCACTCAGGACATTGATCACTCCTACCGTCAGATTAGACATCAATGAGTTCACCTGGCGCATCAGATCTGTCCGAAGCCAGTTCAGTAAAGAAGAGGTCGCCTGCTCCATAACATTCCTGATCAACATATTTGTCGTGGTCTCCATAGACAGAAGTCCGTCCATCTGCTCAAGCAGATCATTGAGCTGTCCGGGCAGTGTATAGATCATGTTGCGGATACTCTTATATAACTCCGGAATCAGCATATTGCAAAGAGCGACCACCATTGCCACCAGAAAAATGAGCGACGCCACCACACCGACCGCTCTGGATATCTTCATCGCTCTTTTTTTGCTGATTTTCTTCTCAAGAAGCGGTACCAGATACTTGTCCACCTGTTTCACGATCGGATTCAAGAGATAGGCGATCGCGAGCCCATATACAATCGGCTTCAACACATCCACGACCATGCCGATCACCCTGGATATGTCATCCAGCCTAAGCAGCGCAAAATAGAACAGCACACACGCCGCTATCACCAAAAATATGGTCATCCCCTGGCTGAAGTGCTGTCTGAGCTTCGACGGCCCTTTATTTCCAAACTTCGGTCTCCTGCTATAGTAAGGTGCAGAATGAGGACTCTCCTCCTGCTGCCTGTCATTCACTTTTTCTTCCTGCATCATATATCACCCTTTTATCTGTATGAATTTACTGTTTATGTAACAGTTTTACGATATTCCTTTGCTCTGGCAAAATCTATTGTCGCATTTTTCCACATAACAGTCAACCTTAATACCGGGAAAAATTCGTTTTTTCAAATACCTGACAGCTTCTGTAGATCTTCATCGGGCATCCTTGCAGATATAGCCGCCTAAAAAACGCATGGAAGTATTTCTGATTCTCCCATGCGTCTTTTGCGCCAAATATTGTTTTATTTTCTCTTCCTATTAGCAATGTCTTACTGACAGGAAACTCATATGTCACTCCCAGACAAGTATCTGCCTGTTAAGACCCGTACTTTCTGCAAATGCTCTCTCATCTTACTTGCAGGTAAATGTCGCACATTCTGTCTCTTCACACTGACAGGCTCTGCTTCCCTCTACGCTGATCTTACCGGCATGACAGACGCAGTTCTCATTGTACTGGCATTCTGTCGCTTTACAGTCAATCTTGCTGGTCGGTGTGGCCTCTCCTGTCACGTTGCTGTAGGTTCCGCTTTTTCTCTCCTCAAAGCTGTCACAGCAGGTCTCTTCTGCACGTTTTGCAGAGCTTCCTCCTACTTGAATCGCATTCAGATCACAGTAGAAGTCCTTATTGTGCATACAAGTCTGTACCGTACATTTTAATTCTGGCATAATGCTACCTCCTTTTCATACATACTTTTGCCGTATCGTCAAAAGATATGCTTCCCCGGATTACGGATTCAGGGGAATCATCAGTATCATTATGCCCAGCCTCGCCGGATTCTATTCCTGTGTTTTTACTTCACGCACCATTTTCGCTTTAATCTCCATGTGAAGTGCGGCAATAAAATCAGCCAGAGATTTCTGTCCTTCGTCACCTTCAAACCGGCTTCTCACAGAAACAAGCCCTTCATCTTCCTCTTTGCCGCCGACTACCAGCATATACGGGATCTTCTGCATCTGTGCCTCGCGGATCTTGTATCCGATTTTCTCTGCACGGGTGTCAATCTCCGCACGGATTCCGGAATTCTTAAGCTCAGCGAATACATTCTGTGCATAATCCATATACTTATCGGAAATCGGCAGTACCTTTACCTGTACCGGTGCCAGCCAGGTCGGGAATGCACCGGCAAAATGCTCAATTAATATTCCGATGAAACGTTCAATAGAACCAAACGCCACACGATGAATCATGATCGGACGGTGCTTCTCCCCGTCAGCTCCTGTGTACTCACATTCAAATCGAAGCGGAAGCTGGAAGTCAAGCTGGATGGTTCCGCACTGCCAGGTTCTTCCAATCGAATCCTCCAGATGGAAGTCGATCTTCGGCCCGTAAAAGGCACCGTCTCCTTCATTTACCACATAGTCAAGTCCCAGGTCATCCAATGCGCCGCGGAGTGCATTGGTGGCCATCTCCCAGTCCTCATCGCTTCCCATGCTGTCCTCGGGACGTGTGGAGAGCTCTACATGGTATTTGAATCCAAAGAGACTGTAGACCTCATCGATCAGCTTCGCCACACCTTTGATCTCATCGCGGATCTGCTCCGGCATCATGAAAATGTGCGCATCGTCCTGGGTAAAGCATCTGACACGCATCAGTCCGTGAAGCTGTCCGGATTTCTCATGACGGTGAACCAGCCCCAGCTCCCCCATCCGAAGCGGCAGGTCGCGGTAAGAGCGCGGCTCAGACTGGTATACCAGGATTCCTCCCGGACAGTTCATCGGCTTGATCGCAAAATCCTCTTCATCGATCACCGTTGTATACATATTTTCTTTATAATGATCCCAGTGTCCGGATGTCTCCCAGAGATGACGGCTCAACATGATCGGTGTGGAAATCTCTACGTATCCTGCTTTGTCGTGAATCTCTCTCCAGTAATCCAGAAGCTGGTTTTTCAGTACCATTCCTTTGGGCAGGAAAAACGGGAATCCCGGCCCTTCCTCACGCATCATGAAAAGTCCCAGCTCTTTGCCAAGTCTTCTGTGATCCCGCTTCTTTGCCTCCTCCAGCATAGTCAGGTACGCATCCAGATCCGCTTTCTTCGGATACGCTGTACCGTAAACTCTCTGGAGCATCTTATTTTTCTCGCTTCCGCGCCAGTAAGCGCCTGCAAGGCTGGTGAGCTTTACTGCTTTGATCGGGCCTGTTGTCATCAGATGCGGGCCTGCACAGAGATCCGTAAATTCTCCCTGGGAATAGAAGCTGATCTCTGCATCCTCCGGCAAATCTTCAATCAATTCTACCTTATAGGGTTCGTCCTTTTCTTTAAAATATTCGATCGCTTCATTTCTCGGTTTGGTAAAACGTGTCAGCGGCAGCTTCTCTTTCACGATTTTCTTCATCTCCGCCTCAATTTTCTCCAGATCCTCTGCGGTAAGCGGTGTCTCTCTGTCGATGTCATAATAGAAACCTTCTGCGACAGACGGTCCGATCGCCAGTTTGGTATCCGGGTAAAGTCTCTTGATCGCCTGCGCCAGAATATGGGATGCGGTATGACGGAATGCACCCTTTCCTTTTTCATCGTTAAATGTCAGAATACTCAGCTCACAATCCTTGTCGATCACCGTACGAAGATCAACGATTTCACCGTCTACTTCACCCGCCGTAGCATTTCTTGCCAGACCTTCACTAATGTCAGATGCAATATCAATCACGGATTTGCTCTTGGTGTACTCTTTAAATGAGCCGTCTTTCAGTGTGATTTTCATAGTTATTTTCCTTTCTTTTCTCTTTTATTCATTTATTTTTGATCTGTTGTTCTTTCATATTTCACAATTCCAAAATCTCTTACCTATATCGCAAAAAGCGATTAAATTTTATCGTACTCCCATGCATCCATAAATTTTTCATGATAATCGGGGTGTTCGCGTTTCAGCGAAACCGGCCGTCCTTTGTCATTTAAAAAGCAATGTCTTGTAAGTCCCCGGCAATGCACCATTTTGGTTTTCTCATCTATCACCTCATACCCCATAGCCAGTTTAATACCGTTATATTCTTTTACTTTCGCCACTATGGAAACCGTATCTCCGAAATGTACCATACGGATATATTCCGCTTCCACGGAAAGGACCGGGCTTATGATTTGCCGCTCCTCCATCTCGGCATAAGGCATTCCAAGCTGTTCCATATAATCGATCCTCGCCTCCTCAAACCACCGAATATAATTGGAGTGGTGGACGATCTTCATCTGGTCTGTCTCATAATACTGCACTTTATGTCTGTAAGCTTCCATCGCTACCTCACATTCCTCTGAATTTTTGTCGCAAGAACCGGATCCGGGTGCTCTCCTGACCAGCCGGCCTGCGGCATAGACGAGATAAGATACATGTCCTCCTCATCAATAGAAAATCCAAATACATCCATATTCTGTTTCATTCGCTCCATGGACGATGATTTCGGAAGCGGAATGATTTGATTCTGCACCAGATAACGGAGGCATATCTGGGCCGGAGACACATGATACTTCTCAGCCAGTTCCACCAGCAGCTTTTCCTCCAACACTCTCTGTCTTCCGATCGGGCTCCATGCCTGCGGGTAAATGTCATGTTCCTTCAAATATTGAACCGCCGCCTGCTGCATATATCCCGGGTGCAGCTCAAGCTGATCCACCACTGGCTTTATTTTGCAGTTTTGCAGGATATTTTCAAGGTGCTGCGGGAGAAAATTGCTAAGCCCCAGCCCCCGGATCTTACCCTCCGCATACATTTCTTCCATTGCACGCCAGGTTTCCAGGTCAATTTCTTTCCAGTTTTCACAATCTGCTGTCGGACGCGGCCAGTGAATCAGATAAATGTCCAGATAGTCCGTCTGAAGCCGTCTCAGAGTATCCTCAAGAGCCTTCTTCGTTTTCTCATACCCCATCTCATCCTTCCACATCTTGGAAACCAGGAAGAACTCCTCTCTGGGGATTTGACTTTCCTTTACTGCCTTCCCGACATATTCCTCTGTTCCATAAAAAGATGCCGTATCAAAATACCGGTATCCGGCCTCAATCGCAGTTTTTAATATCTCCACGTTATTTCCTTGCGCTGCTTTATAAGTTCCAAAGCCCATGCATGGGATCTGCATTTCATTGTTCAACGTATAAGTGTCATAAATACTCTTCATCCGGTCATCTCCCTCTTTCTATACCTTTTACACCGTGCGTGCCGCACCTCGATTCCGCTTCGCTCCATCTCAGTCGCGGGCAGCCTGCCTATGCCGGCAGAATTGCGCAGCTCACCGTGCGGGCACGTTCGCTGTGCCCTTCTGCCTTTTTACACCGTGCGTGCCGCACCTCGATTCCGCTTCGCTTCATCTCAGTCGCGGGCAGCCTGCCTATGCCGGCAGAATTGCGCAGCTCACCGTGCGAGCACGTTCGCTGTGCCCTTCTGCCGGCGCACGCACTCCTTGCCACGCGCAAAAAAATCCCCTGCAGTATTTTTCTACTGCAAGGGACGAGTTAACATGATACTCGCGGTTCCACCCCGCTTGCTAAGGCGTACAGCCATAGCCACTTCATTCGGATGATAACGGTATCCTGCCGTGCTGCTCTTCACAGCCGCTCAGAGGTGGTCTTCAAATGTACCGTAACCGGAAGACTTCCAGCCGATGATCTTCCTCTCTGCTGTCCGTGTACACTCTACTCTTCTCTTCATCACATTTGCCTATATTATAAACACGGAAATTTAATTTGTCAATCAAATGTATCGGTTTTCGCAGGCAATCTCATTTCATGATATTTTTATCCGTTCCCATTCACCACCCACATCTTCAGTACCCCAAAAAATTCCCTGGTCATATAGTTTACCAACATGATCCTCGTGGTCGGCGCCGGAACTGTAGCCACATTCCCATAGCCCGCCTGTCCGGCGATCCGCACAGCCCGGTAGATATGGAAACTGTTCGTCACAACCCCAACCCGGATATCTTGCAGAGTCTCCTTGCGTGCTGTCTCTGACGCATTCTGCTGCAAATCCTCCAGCAGAATCTTCCCCGAATACACCAGATTCTCCCTGGTCGTCGTAGACTTCTCTTCCGTCAGGATCCTCCCCTGTGCGATTCCGCATTTTCTCAGATATTCTGCCATGGCGCGCCCTTCCGGCACAGATTCCCCGTGCCCCTGCCCGCCGGATACAATCACCTTCGTCTCCGGATGTTCCCGCAAATAGAGAAGCGCCGCATCGAGCCGCTGCTTTAACGCGTCCGTGAGGTGATATCCGTCCACCTTTGCCCCCAGCACGATCAGATACCTGCATTCGCCGCCGGATGCTCCTCTTCGCATTCCGCTTGCAATCAGAACCTCTACACCAAAAAACAACGCCAATATCCCCGTCTCCACAAAACGGACTCCCCGCAGAACCTCTACGGGGAGCAGATTTTTCTTCCACTCAAACAGAAGGATCCCCAGCCCCAGAATCAGCCAAAATCTGGGAAATCTGGAATTCCATCTGCGAAGATATTTACAGATCGCTATATAATATAAAATACATAAGATTCCGATAATCACAGCTTATTTATTCTTTCCGCAGCATTTCTTATATTTCTTTCCGCTTCCGCACGGACATGGATCGTTCGGGTATACCTTCTTTTCCACATGAACGGTACGGGAATTCTTCTGCTCTTTATAGAGCTCTTTTCTCTTCTCTTCATCGAAGATAGATTCCCACTGCGGCAGCTCATAAAGCCAGTCTGCCTTGGCATCTACCATGTTCTTGTAAAGCAGCTCTTTATCAAACCCAAGGCTCACCTCGGTGTTCTCATCCATAGTCTCAATCGGATTCGGAGTCTTAAGACTGTCATTGATTCCATCTAAAAATCCGGTCATGGTAAATACTTCCACACCGTACTTCTCAGCCAGCTCTTTCACCGTTCCCTTCACTTCCTCGTCCGGCTTCTCAAGCAGCTTCTCGTAAATCTCTTTCTCAATCTGGAAATAGGTACTCCAGAACTTCTGAAGCTCATTCTGGTTCATCTCCTTAGAATATGCAGTATCTCTCCACTGTTCCAATAATGTACTCATCGTGTAAATTCTCCTTTTATTCTTACTCCCGCAGACTATCGGAACCTCCGGCTTAAATCAACCGCATGATACGCATCTGCCTCATCCGTATAGTGCCGCCATTTAGGTCCGTTTCATCCAGCCTGCCATTTACTCCATATATCATACAGCATTTCCTCCATCTTTGCAAAACATTTTCTTGTAGAAATGCGTTTTTCTCTATATAATAAATAAAAAGTATAAGAAAAAGGTGGTTCCTCATGAAAAAAACAAAACGTATTCTGGCGCTGATCGGAGCTTTGCTCCTTGCTCTTATGTACATAAGCACACTGGTTTTCGCTTTGATCGATCACAGTAAATCCCTGGGACTTTTCAAGGCTTCCGTCGCCTGCACGATTCTGGTCCCGGTACTTCTCTATGCATATTCCATCTTCTACCGGCTGTCAAAACGGAAGGATCAGGAAAAAACGGATTTTGTCGAAACGGACTCGGACGATCCCAAGCCGTAAAGACCTGGCGATCATGATGCGCTCTCCCATCCATTCCCGGCGGCCGGTGCAAATCCGGCAGACCGATGAGAGCCTATATATTTCTTTCGTATCTTTTCTTACATACTTACATATAAAGTTCCGCCTGCATCCAGGCGGGATTTTGTTCTTCTCCCCAGATCCGTACCGTTCCTCTTGGTTCCTGCTCCTTTAATTTTCTCCGCCTGCTGAGATATTCTTCCATAGAAATAATCTCCCGCGTGTTCCTTTGTTTTTCCTTTTGCATATTTACACGTCTCCTTTCCCCTTATTTTTTTGTCTAATCCCCGACATTTTTATTATATGATGACGTTTCTGTTTCTATGACATTTGATTTTTCTGTGCCCTGGGCACAACTGCCCGCCAAAGACATTTACCGTATTTTCCGTACCTTAAATCCTATTCTTATAATAGAAATTTCTATGCTCTCCCTGATACTCCTTTATCATACTCTGTAAATGTGACTGTCCTATAGACATTTTCTAAATTTTCTCTGCCACATTTCTTAAGAAATTCTGATTGACATTTACCATAGTTTTACATAAACTAAGAATAATAGCGATCAAACAGAAAGGAAGATACGCATGGAAAATTTAATGATACCGGAAAACTACCACGCACCGCTTACGATCCGCGAAACTGAAGTCGCGATCAAAGAGGTAAAAGACCATTTCGAGCGTGCGCTGGCAAAGGCACTGCATCTGACCCGTGTATCCGCGCCCCTCTTCGTGCGCCCGGAGACCGGTCTTAACGATAACCTGAACGGTGTGGAACGCCCCGTCTCCTTCGGAGTCAAAGAGCAGAATGATAAAGAAGTAGAAATCGTCCATTCTCTTGCAAAATGGAAGCGTTATGCACTAAAACGCTACGGTTTCCATTCAGGAGAAGGCCTCTATACCGACATGAGCGCCATCCGCCGGGATGAAGAGACCGACAACATCCACTCCATCTACGTGGATCAGTGGGACTGGGAGAAAGTAATTTCCAAAGAAGAACGCAATATGGAGACCCTGGAATATACCGTAAATAAAGTTTACAGCGCACTAAAGGAAACCGAACAGTTTATGGCACGCCGCTACAACTACATAGACGCATTCCTTCCGGATGAGATCACCTTCGTCACCTCCCAGGAGCTGGAAACCCTCTACCCGGATCTGACCCCAAAGGAAAGAGAACACCGCTATGCGAAAGCAAAAGGAGCTATTTTCGTGAAACAGATCGGAAAAGCTCTTGCTTCCGGGAAACCGCACGACGGCCGTGCACCGGACTACGACGACTGGGAATTGAACGGTGATATCATCGTTTACTACCCGATCCTCGACATTGCCCTGGAGCTTTCTTCTATGGGTATCCGTGTGGATGAAGCGGCACTCAGACGCCAGCTCAGAATCGCAGGCTGCGAAGAGCGTGCCGAACTGGATTTCCAGAAGGCCCTCTTAAACGGGGAACTGCCCTACACCGTAGGCGGCGGAATCGGCCAGTCCCGTATCTGTATGTTCTACCTGAGAAAGGCCCACATCGGAGAGGTTCAGTCCTCAATCTGGCCGGATGACGTGATGGCATATGCAGCGGAGCATGATCTGCACTTATTATAAAAATAGAATTGAGCAGGCAATCCCGGGAACAATTCCCATGGACTGTCTGCTCTGCTTTACATATCCATTCTATAACCACTATGAATCTGTGTAGAAAATGCGTCCCGGAGCAACCCGGGACATTTTTATCACCCTAAAACTCTTTTTTCTCCATAATTCTGACCGAGCAAAGGTAAGAAACCGTTAGAAACAACGCCATCAGCACAACGACTGCCACCAGCATTTCCACCCGGTAAATAGTAAAAAGTTTTTCAAGTACATCATTTACATTGATTCCTATCTTACCACAGACAAAGGTCACCAGCACTCCCACTGCAATCACCGTTCCCCATATCACCATAAACACAACTCTTGTCTTATCTGATCTGAATTTCAAGTCAAGCGGGATATTCAGTGAATTGACGATATTTGATGCCACAAATGCCGAAAGCACCGATGTCAGAATATAACCAAAGGGCCAATCCCTGTGCCGGATTTGAAGTACAATGAAAGATACGCTGCCGGTAAATACAACCGCAATCCCCGTCATAATAAAGTTATACACATATTTTTCCCGCACATATTCCTTTCTGCTGATCGGCAAGGAAAACAGATAAGCTTCTCCACCATTATAGCTGTCATAGGAAATGGTGCTCATTACAAAGGAGGACAACGCAATCGTCATATACCAGATGGAAAACATCGGGTCATCCAAAACCAGAAGGAATAAAATTCCAAACACTCCAAAGGTTGCAAAGAACACTCTCTGATTTTTTAACAGCCTAAAATCCTTGATCAATAATGCTTTCATTACTTTTCACCTCTTGTCATCATCAAAATCACTTCATCGATACTGCCCTTTTCCACCACAAGTCCCGGATAATTCTCCTGATAGAACCGCTTCTGATCCGTCAGACAGCTATAGCCGAACCCTTCCTTTTTATGCCTGAGAATATAACGTTTATCCATCCCTGCATATTGCTCGTCAGTCGCCTTTAACAGACCATATTCATCCAGCAGGACATCCGTCTCCTCATGCAGAACAATCTTCCCGTCATCTATCATATAAATATCATCGCAAATCCCTTCCAGATCAGCAGAAATATGGGAGCTGATCAAAATAGATCTGTCTCCGTTTTCCATATACTCCCGAAGCAAATCCAACAGCTCATCCCTTGCAATTACATCCATTCCCGCCGTCGGTTCATCCAGGATCAGTAACTGTGCCTGATGAGAAAGCGCCGCCAGAACCTGTAGTTTCTGCTTCATACCAGTGGAAAAATCACCGATTTTCTTGTCAAGCGGAAGCTCAAATTCCTTGCATTTTCTTAAAAACTCTTCCTCTTGAAATCCATGGTACAGATTTTGCATGACCGGAAGAAGATCTTTGATACTCAGGTATCCGGAAAAACCCGAAGCGGCCAGCACCACCCCTATATTCTCCCGGTCGGCCTTGGTAATCTTCTGAACCGGCTTTCCAAAGACTTCTACTTTACCGTCATCCGCTCGGATCAGCCCCAGCGCCGCCTTAAATGTGGTACTCTTACCTGCGCCATTCTTTCCAATCAGCCCGGTAACGCATCCGGGTTCTATCTCCATGTTACATTCCAGCTCAAATCCGTCATACTTTTTCTTCACATTCTCTAGTCTTAACATCTTACGAATCCTCCAAAACAAGCTCAAACAATTCTTTCATTTCCTGATTGCTCATACCGCAGCTTCTCCCTTTTCGGATGGTCATTTCCAAATCGTTCTCTACTTCTTTTCTCTTCTGCTCCAACATCAGTCCCTGATTGGCACACGCAACAAAACTTCCTTTGCCGTGGACCGTGATGACAAATCCCTCTTCCTCCAGGGTGTCATAAGCTTTTTTAGCGGTCAGCGCACTGACCTTCAATTCTTTAGCTAAAGTACGAACAGACGGCAGCATCGTCTCTTCCTGCAATTCCCCCTGCATGATCTTGCCCTTAATCTGGTCTACGATCTGCTCGTAGATAGGCTGCATAGAGGAATGATTAATAATCAACTTCATGTTACCCCTCCTTCGTTACAAACAGTATATAACAGTTCATAACTGTTGTCAACTGTTTTATGCTGTTTATTCCAGAAAATGTATGAATCAATGCTTGCAGTCTCCCCAACCGAGATGAATGTCCACTGGACATTCACTCAGGTATGCCTGGCAACATAAAAAGAGCGTACCTGAAACTGGGTTCAAATACGCTCCTATTCCCTATTATTAAGAAAAATGGGTTACTTGTTATCTGAAAATAATATCATGTCTGCCCGGTCCATTGGAAACCATGGTGATCGGATATCCGATCTCCTTCTCAATGAACTCGATATAATTCCGGCAGTTCTCCGGCAGTTCTTCGTATTTCTTAATTCCGCGGATATCGCACTTCCATCCCGGCAGAGTCTTAAGAACCGGTTTTGCCTTCTCAAGAAGGTGTGTGGTCGGGAACTCTTTCGTCACTTCCCCGTTGATCTCATATCCTACACATACCGGGATCTCATCCAGATATCCCAATACATCCACTACGGTAAACGCAACATCGGTCGTGCCCTGCAGACGGCAGCCATACTTGGATGCCACACAGTCGAACCATCCCATACGTCTCGGACGTCCGGTGGTCGCACCGAACTCTCCGCCGTCACCGCCACGGCGTCTCAGCTCATCCGCCTCGTCACCGAAAATCTCGCTTACAAATGCACCTGCTCCCACTGCACTGGAGTATGCCTTGCACACCGTGATCACCTGCTTGATCTCATATGGCGGGATACCTGCGCCGATCGCGCCGTAAGCTGCCAAAGTAGAAGATGAAGTAACCATCGGATAGATTCCGTGATCCGGATCCTTCAGTGTGCCAAGCTGGCCTTCCAGAAGGATCTCCTTGCCTTCCTTGATCGCCTGATCAAGAAACAGAGAAACATTGCATACGTAAGGCTCAACCATTGTCTTATATTCCATCAACTCCTCAAACAGCTCATCCGGATTGATCAGCGGTTTGTGATACAAATGCTCAAGAAGAACATTCTTCTGTTCTGCCACACGTTTTACCTTCTCTTTTAACAGTTCCTCATCAAACAATTCACTGATCTGGAACCCGATCTTTGCATATTTATCAGAATAGAACGGTGCAATTCCTGATTTCGTAGAGCCGAAGGATTTGCCTCCCAGACGTTCCTCCTCGTACGCATCAAAGTTCTTGTGATAAGACATCACCATCTGCGCACGCTCGGAAACCAGAATCTTCGGAGCCGGAACCCCTCTGTCAATGATGGATTTGATCTCATTAAACAATACCGGAATATCAACTGCAACTCCGTTTCCTATGATACTGGTGGTGTGCTCGTAGAACACGCCTGACGGTAATGTATGAAGCGCAAATTTACCATAGTCATTGATGATCGTATGGCCGGCATTCGCGCCGCCCTGAAACCGGATGATAATATCCGCTTTCTCGGCAAGCATATCAGTTATCTTGCCCTTTCCTTCGTCTCCCCAGTTCGCACCTACTACTGCTTTTACCATGATAATTCCTCCTGAATTCTTAAGCGCGGCTTATGCGCGCTTCGCTTGTATATGGGCATGTATGCATCCTCATACCCAAAACCAACGATAAAATTATACTACATTTTTCGCAAAATGTATACTCTTATTTTCCGTAAGGTCCCAAAATCCCCCGTTTTTACATTAATGGAGCTACCAGCCGCAGAAGCTGACCATAGATTTTTGTATACTGACTTCGGTTCCGCACCTCCATAAGCGTCACCTTATGACATTTTGAAAGTGTCTGCTGGAAATCCTTCTCGATATCATAGACTACCGGGTTATGATAGATAAAGACTCCGCACTCAAAGTGCAGATACAAACTCCGATAATCCAGGTTGACGCTTCCCACCGTCGCCGTGTCATCATCAGAGACAAAAATCTTCGCATGTACGAACCCAGGAGTGTATTCATAAATCTGCACCCCATTTTCAATCAATTCTTCGTAATATGTCTTAGCAAGATAAAATGCATATGGTTTATCCGGAATATGGGGCATAATGATTTTCACTTCAATTCCGCTTTTGGCTGCGCGGGTAAGCGTAGTGATCATCTCACTGTCCAGAATCAGATACGGTGTCATGATATGCACATATTTTTTTGCGTGATTCAAAATGTGAAAATATACCTCTTCGCCTACATTTTCATTGTCATAAGGACTATCCCCATAAGGAATCATATATCCATATTCTCTGCGGAACCCACGGTGTTTCCTGGTCAGGTACCTCCTATAGTCTTCCGGTGTCCTCTCACTTACATTCCACATCTGTAAAAACATCATCGTAAAACTCTGCACTGCGTCACCCTGAATCATGATCGCGGTATCTTTCCAGTGCCCGAATCGTTCTTTTAAATTAATATACTCATCCGCCAGATTGACGCCTCCCGTAAATGCCACTTTTCCGTCGATCACACATATTTTCCGGTGGTCGCGGTTATTCTGGCTGGTAGACAAAATCGGCTTGATCGGCGCAAACTGTTTACATCGTATTCCCATTTTTTCCAGCTTCTGCGGATACTCATAGGGCAGCATAAAAACGCTGCACATTCCATCATACATAAACCGAACTTCCACGCCCTGCTGCACCTTCTTCTGAAGGATTCCCAGAACCGTGTTCCACATAATCCCTTCTTCTACGATAAAATACTCCATAAATATGAATCGTTCCGCCTTCTCAAGCTCTTCTACCAGCACAGGGAATTTATCGTCACCCAGTGGGAAGAATCGGGCTTTTGTATTTCCATAAGTGGGAAATCCTACCTTATGATAAAGAAAATGAGACAAATTCGCATTTGCCATACGGCTGCTTCTCATGGTAGCTACAATTTCTTTGTTTTGCTGCATATAAGGCTCTGTCTCCAGGCGGAGCGCCTCCAGACGTCCCCCCAGATACCTTGTCCCCAACTCAGTCTTCCGAAACATATAGAACCCGACCCCAACCACCGGGACCAGCAGAACAAACAGAAGCCATGTCTGTTTCACTTCCGGATTACCTTTATCATTCATAATATAGATTACCGCAACCATCGTCAGGATAATGAAAATACCATACATATAATTGGTATATGCTTCCAGATATGTAAGCGAAAACAGCATCAGACCAATCTGAAGAAGCAATAACGCGATCACGACCGCGGTACGGCTGTAAATAACTCCAAATACTTTATTTTTCGCCTTTTTACTCATACTCTGGCTCTTATCGCGATGCCTGACTTCTTTTTCCATCATGTAAAATATTCATTCCTTTCCAAATCCTGTCACACAGCAGCCTGTTATCCCCGGACAACTCCTCCAAAGACATCAGGGGAGCAAAATACCATTTGCCCCCAACATCATATCCTACATAGTAACACAAAACTCACGTTTCCTCAACTTTTTATAAAATCTGTATTATTTTCCCAACTATCCGCCTTCTTTTATTACAAATTTAGTACTTTTCGCCAATTTATGAAATTTTTACTTCCCCTTTTCCAGAAAAAGTATTACAATAGAGATGTTTATATATACTAAAAAATGAGCATAGTATATAGGAAAGGAGCAACACAATGGCAAAAAAATTTGGTAAGATTTTATTAGGTTTAACTGCAGCAAGTGCTGCCGGAGTAGGTGCATATTATTGGTTTAAGAAGAAATTCCAGTCCGAGGAAGAAGACGAATTTGATGAAGACTTCGACACTTCGGATTTTGAATTAGATGACGACCTCGGAGAAGTGCCTCAGCGCGGTTACACACCACTTAACCCTTCTCCCGCCGCTAAAGAAAAGCTGGAGGACGCAAAAGATGCCGCAGAGGATGCCGCGGAAAGTGCAAAAGAAGCTGTTTCCGATGCCTCTGACGCTGCAAAGGACATTGCGGAGGATACCTTAAAGACCGTAAAACAAAAAGCTGCCGACACTGCTAAGATTGTCAAAGAAAAAGCCGCGGGCACTGCTAAAACCGTAAAGGAGATTGTCTCCGAGACCGCGAAAGCCGTCAAAGAAAAAGCTGCCAAAGCTGCGGAAGAGGCAGATGCTGCCGTGGAAGAGATGATGAACGCGGCCGAGGAAAAGACAGAAGAGATGAAAAGCGAAGCTGCAGACACTGTCGAAGACGTGAAAGAGACCGCAGCAGAGATGGCAGAAGACGCGAAGGAAACGGCTGTCGAAACGGTAGAAGACATAAAAGAAGCTGTCACAGAAACGACAGAAGTCGAAAAAGAAGCTGCCGAATAGTAGACGGAAGTAATTGCAGGAGAAGTTGCGGAAGCTTTCAAAGAAAGCATGAAATAATTAGAATGTTTTTTGATTTTTTATCGGCGGCCAATATGGCCGCCGATTTTGTGATCACTCGTTTTTATTGAAATCATTCTTATTTCGGCAATTTAAATGAGCTTTTCAGGGATACAATCCGGTTAAATACCAGTGCATCCGGGCGGGAATCATGCGCATCTACGCAGAAATACCCCTGGCGCACAAACTGAAAACTGTCATACGCTTTTGCCCCTGCAAAATTCGGTTCGACATAGATTTCTTTTACGGTAAGGGAATTCGGATTCAGATTCAGGGAACCGTCTTCTTTATTGTAAACTCCCTTCTCCTCATCCACCAGATTCTCATAGAGTCTTACCGTAGCCTTCACCGCCTGGGATGCGGATACCCAGTGAATGGTCCCTTTTACTTTTCTTCCGGTAAACCCGCTTCCGCTCTTCGTCTCCGGATCATAGGTACAATGCACTACCGTCACATTTCCATTCTCATCCTTCTCATAACTTACACATTTCACAAAATATGCGTTCATCAGGCGAACTTCATTGCCCGGGAAGAGGCGGAAATATTTCTTCGGCGGTTCCTCCATGAAATCATCACGCTCAATATAAAGCTCCCGGCTAAAGGGCACCTGTCTTACACCCAGTTCTTCATTTTCCAGATTGTTCGGAGCATCCAGGTATTCTACTTCTCCTTCCGGGTAATTGTCGATCACCAGCTTGATCGGATCGATCACTGCCATCATACGCGGTTTTTTCAGCTTCAAATCCTCACGAATACAATATTCCAGCATCGCATAGTCGACAGAGCCCTGTGCTTTTGACACACCGCAGAGATCCACGAATGTTTTGATGGATTCCGGAGTGAATCCGCGGCGGCGCAGAGCGGCGATCGATACCAGACGCGGGTCATCCCAGCCATCCACCACATGATCTTCCACCAGCTTCTTGATATATCTCTTTCCTGTAACCACATTCGTCAGATACATTTTCGCAAATTCAATCTGGCGCGGCGGGTTTTCAAACTCGCACTCACGTACAACCCAATCATAAAGCGGACGATGATCCTCAAACTCCAGCGTACAGATCGAATGGGTAATTCCCTCCACCGCATCTTCGATGGGATGCGCGAAATCGTACATCGGGTAAATGCACCATTTGTCTCCTGTATTGTGATGGCTCATATGCGCCACACGGTAAATAATCGGATCACGCATATTGATGTTAGGGGATGCCATATCGATTTTCGCACGAAGCACCTTCTCTCCGTCCTTATATACCCCTGCGCGCATATTTTCAAACAATTCCAGATTCTCTTCTACACTTCTGTTCCGGTAGGGGCTGTCCTTACCGGGCTCCTTCAGAGTTCCTCTGTATTCTCTGATCTCATCCGGGGTCAGATCACAGACGTAGGCTTTTCCCTTTTTGATCAGTTTCACCGCACACTCATACATCGTATCAAAATAGTCAGAAGCAAAATACAGATGCTCTTTCCAGTCTGCTCCCAGCCACTTGATATCTTCTTTGATCGAATCCACAAACTCCGTCTTCTCCTTCGTCGGGTTTGTGTCATCAAAACGCATATGGAAAGTCCCCTGATACTTCTGGGCCAGACCATAATTCAAAAGGATCGATTTGGCATGTCCTATGTGCAGATAACCGTTCGGTTCCGGCGGAAACCGGGTACATACATGGTCATAAACACCTTCCTGCAAATCTTTCTCAATCTCCTGCTCAATAAAATTCTTAGACACCACTTCTTCTGGCATGGTACATCCTCCTCGAGTTTTCTAAATCTATAAAATCCACTGCTTTATGCCGTATCTTCACATGCCGTCCCCGCATCCTACGCCATATCTGCAGCTTATTTCAACTATGTTCTTTAGTTTACCATAATTTCTCTATAAGGACAACAATTTTTCCTTCTACTTCTTCTCCTTGTGCCTCCTTCAAAAATCAGTATATAAACATCGGCTTCTTCAGTTTCTGTACGTTTTCACCAAAAAGTGGGGCGTATCTTCTAAAATTGTTTTTCTCAATACTGTTGACTTTTTTAAAGAGGATTTCTATAATTAAACTAAAACTTCCCACACCGATACGGTGTGTTGAACCTTGAAAATTCAATATTTCAGCCAATAAAAAAGGCATAAACCTGTTCCGTTTGGTATAATGGAATTGACTAGAAACCATTTTTACAA